>Ga0181409_1000361_pt1 | contig 18376 bp, 19 predicted proteins | sample 32SPOviralmetaG_FD_130138 | JGI IMG/M metagenome (GOLD analysis project Ga0181409, IMG submission 130138) | Marine viral communities from the oligotrophic San Pedro Time Series (SPOT) site, San Pedro Channel, CA, USA - 32 SPOT_SRF_2012-05-30 | ecosystem: Environmental > Aquatic > Marine > Strait... | reverse complement strand
GAACTCCAATGCGTAGACACTTTGTCAAATGTGGGGCACAAAACGGCTCTATTGGCACAAAACGGCTCTATTTTTATTTCCCCACTTTTATTCTATTTATATTATTCTATTTACTTTATTTTGTTTATTTTTTATTAAAGTTATTTATGTTTTTTAAAATGTTAGATTATATATATATATTATGGTTAAGTTTATACAATTTGATGAACCAGAGGAAGTTAGTAATGATTTAGAAAACGATCTAAGAATTATTAATGAGGATCTACCGCCACCAGCCGAAGACCTTAAGGAATCACCATTTATCAACAAGCCAGCCAGAGTTCTCAAAAAGACCTTTAAACCACCACCATTAGAAGAGGTGAAAGAGGTACAAGAGGAGGAAGCAGCAGATATAGGAGAACCCCCCGCCCTATCTGTAAAAACCATTAAACCTAAAAAACCCCTATCTAAAAAACAGCTTGCGAATTTGGAGAAAATGCGATTAAAAAAAGTTAAAAAAGCCCAAGAACAATTAGAAAAAACAATATCTAAAAATGATATTACAAAATCAATAGAACAGCCTAAAGAATATACGGAAGAAGAAATGTTAGATATGGAACAGTCAGAATTCGACGACTGGTTAAAATATATGAGCCGTTTTGATAAAATGATAAAAGCCAAACAACAAGAAGAACAAAGGGTGGCAGATGAAATTTATAAAAAAGAAAAAGAAATAGAAGATAGGATTAGAAAAAAAATAGAATTGGAAAATAACCAAAGGAATAATAATATTTCTAACAAAATAACTGAAACCGTCGTTCCAATTTTACAACAACAATCACAACCAGATTACGGCGAATACGCCAATATGTTTGGATATTAATTATTATAATATTATGAAAAAAAAAGTATTATAATATTTATAAATGGGAGATTACGGAAGTGAAGCAGACCGAATTAACGATATGATAAGACAGCACAAAGAGTCTTACACGAGTGGTTTAGGGGATGAAGTGAACAGTTTGCAAACAATAGCCACGGAAAATTGGAATAGTAAAAATGCGGATTATACGGCTAAATTCGGTCATTTGGCTGAAGGTGGTGGAGCTGAAATTGCTGGGGCGTTTGGTTTAAAAGGTATATACAAAGGCGGTCAAAATTTAAAAAAACTTTACAATAAATACCAAAATAAAGCAAGTGATGGGGACGACCCCTTAACAGAAAATAAAAGTGGTAATCCAACCGATGCCAATAGTGAAATACCAGAAAATCTACCAGCAGAAGACGTGCCATCAGTTCCAGAACCAGCACCAATAACAAGCAGTATGCCAGAGCCATTGCCCCCACGTGCTCCAGCCGTTCCACAAGAAGCCGACGGCGGTTACTCTGATCCATTTACTTTAGATAACCCAACTCCAGAAGGAACCACTACAAGTGCTGATGGAAGCTTACGTTTGACCAACACGCAAGATATACCAGCAGACACGCCAGCACCAGAACCAGCCCCAGCAGCACCAGACCCCGCCCCCCTTGCTGGTGAAACTGAAAATTTACTTGGAGATGTTGGGAAGAAAGTAGGAGAAGATGTGGGGGAAAATATTGTGAAAAGTGGAGCTGGTGATTTGCTGGCTGGGTCTATACCAGTCTTGGGCGAAGGGCTTCTGGCAGTTGCTGGGCTGGTTTCTATAGGCGAGGGACTTTATCATCTCTTCCACCACAAAACAACACAGCCAACAATTTCTGGCATTTCGACCGCTGGACCACCAACACCATCAGCTGGTCTTACTCAAAAGTACAGTTTAGCATTACCCAGCATTGATAGTGCTAGCGAAGCCAGTGCCTCTGTTTCATCTTTTTGATTACATAAACGCAAATAGACATTATACTATATAAAGAATACACATTCATATATAATATAATGAAAATAGAAAGATCACAATATAATATATTAAAAGATAGAATATACCAAAATATGAATAATAGAACAAGTATTTATTTAGATATTATAGAAATACACGCAAAATATACGACATTTAAAATGGTCAATTCTAAAGATGGACACCTTAAAGTATGGGTGTATAAATTAAAAGATGAATTAGTATTTTACTACTTTAATAAACAAGTTAAATTAATAGAAACGTTAAACATAATATAGAATAGTGTTTATAATGTTTAAAAATAAAATATAAAAATAAAATATAATTATTTATATATAGATGTTTAAAGCAAATCAGCCCAATTCGTATATACCCAGCAAATCAATTGCCATACGCCCAGAGGTGGTGTCCGACGTGGGACAGAATGAACAGATAAGAATTAACGTGCCGTCTTTTAGTGGCTTTATTGATCCTAATCAAACGTTTTTAAAATGCGATGTAGAAATGAAAAACTGCCGTGGACAGCTCGTGCCAGATCCAAACGGGGGCATACATTCATTATTTCGTAATGTGTTATATAGAGATGGAAATAACGCCACCACTTTAGAATTGAATGAAGATTATAACGCAAATAAATCACTTTTAAATCATATTACCCAGCAACCAAGCGTAATCCATAAACGTGAATTATTTTCTGGAGTTCAGAATAGTATAGGAAATACCGCCGACGAACAGACCTTATATTATGGTGTCAGACCAGCAATTGCCGCAGCAGCGGATGCCACTACCCCAGATGAATCCGTGCGAACCACCAACAAAATAGAAATACAAACCCAGTTAAATTCTGGCATTTGGAAACAAGGAAATATTATTCCAGCCAGTGCGATGAACGGTTTACGAATTCAGATTGACACTGAAAATATTGGGCGTGCGTGTTTATATCCAAATTTATTTGGTGAATTTGCCGACAAACAAATAGACCCAATCTTGATGACCAGCACGACTATAGCCGTTGGTGACCAGAAGCGAACTGACAACGCAAATTATTCCGTGGTCACCGATTGCGACCCAGCAAAGAACCCCTTTGCTATAAATGATCTTCTTTATGGTGGCAACCCAGATGGGAGTGGGCAACAGCAATTAGGGACTATCCAAGGATTTTACGTTAATGGTGGCAAGTTAGGAATAACCTATGTGCCCTTAAGAGCGAATGATAAGGGAACAACCGTTGCACTCACAGCCAACACCTCTGTATTATTTTACAAAGTTGATGACAGAGCCACCACATATCAATTTTTCTTACCAACTGATGGGGCTGGAAATGTTAAAAATGGTTTACAACTTGCCCCAGAATATGTATTATCTAATATTGAGTTAGTCGTTCAGACCGTCCAACCTCCTCCAGCATACGTTTCTGGTATGTTAAAAGCCAGCCAATCAGAAAAGGGTATTTCGTTTGATATATTAACATATGATTTAGTTAGAGTAAATCAGTCCAACAAGTCTGGATTATTTCAGTGCCAAATTCCAACACTTGCAAAAAGATGTAAATCTTTATTTTCACAGCCTTTGTCAGTCATTAACAATAGGTCATTAGCCCATAGTTCATTATCTGGTATTGTAGATGCCGCCGAGTCATACGAATGGATTTGGGGGACTAACCACTACCCCAGTAGAAATGTTCCACTTGGTAGATATTCATTAGAATATACCGTTGGTAGCGGCACTTTCGGATCTGAACCATTACACGTTTCAGAATTACAAAAAGCGGTAATTAATATTGATGAACCAGTTAGAAACCTCCATTTAATCAAACAGCATTTTTGCGTGGCAAGAAGTTTGACTAAATACGGACAAGTTATGGACCTTTCGACGCAATCACTGTCACTAAGGGTGGATTATGGGGCTGGGACTGAACAAAAACTATTTAATAATTACATATACGCATTACGAAGAATTACAATTAGTAGGGGTATGGTCACCGCTTCATCAACAATGGATCTATAGATTTATTTATTTAGATTAATTATTAAAAAAAATAATTAATATAAATATATTTTAAATTAATATATATAATGAGTTTGCCAAATATCATCAGAGTAGAAAAATTCCAAGTTCTTCCAAGCAATCAACCATCGAACAATACTTATAGTTTTAGAAATGGAAACCCAATTATAACAGTATCTATTCCAGCCCAAGCCAAATATTTAAAGCCCAGTTCAGTTAGAATTAATGGAAAATTAAGAATTAAAGACAGCACGGGTGCTATAGTTAATAACAATGATTTAAAGAGCACTGGAGCAATTAACGCCAGACTAAGCAGCCGTGTTGGTGTCTCAAGTTGCTTCCAGAATGTTGTTCTATCTTCTGAAGCTACTAACCAGTCGTTGGAAGCGATTCGACAATATGGCAGACTAGTAAGCACTATATTATCTTCCACGCACAGTCAGCAAGATTATGCATCCGAAAAATCGGTAGTTGCATTAATGAATGGTTTCAATTCTGGAACCGCCAATTTATCAAATAATGAGGTTCAGTTTTCTATTCCATTATATTGCGGAATTTTACAAGGTGGAAACCCAATTCCACTTTCTCAAAACGGAATCAACGGATTACGGATACAGTTAGAATTAGCATCAGACCAGCAACTTTTACACGGTGGTAATGCGGCTACCAGTAACTGTTTTTATGAATTGGCGGATATTAGCGTATCTGGCGACCTATTAATTCCAGATGATCAAGGAGTCCAGAAATTAATGGTCCAAGGTAGTGGAGCCTTCCAATATAATAGCTGGTCATCTTTATACTCAGTTATTAACTCAAGCGACAGCACACAGACTTACAATTTAGCTAATTCTCAAGTCCTAAGCGTTATTCATAATTTCTTACCAGTCAACGCATCTAATAATTATGCTAGCGACGGCTACGCCAATCCAATGCTTAAAAATACGGATAACACTGGAACGAACTATGACCAGCCGTGTAATCTTAAGAAAGTGTCTTTTAGCCGTGGTGGTGTCAAGCTGGGCTTTGATTATGATTTTGATTGCGAAGAGCAAAATGCCGAAAATGTTCCAGAAACTCAAGTTATGATGAATTATTTAAATGCATTCCAGCCAATTAATACATTGTCAAAAATGCTTAACTCAAAGCAGTTGATGAACTTTGGGGGTAATGATTTAGTTCCATATAGACCAATGGCGGCGTTAGTCAATAGATCATCTGGGATAGATGCTGATCCAAATAGAAATTTTGGTATTGGTTTAGCAATGGATAGGGTTTCAGATGTTGGGGTTTCATTTAAGGGTCAGTCATACTCCACTAGAATTATTTCTGATTTAGATGGTAAAAGCCCCAACGCCGTTTTCACATTTATATTATCTAAGAATGTCTTACAGTATTCACCAAATGGAATTTTAATTGCAACTTAAGAATATATTTTTATTATTTAAAAAAAATAATTAATATAAATATATTTTAATTTAATATATATAATGAGTGGATTACCAGACATTTTAAACGTGAAGACATTACCGACAGTTAACAATATGGAAATTAAAACAGAGGTGTTAGACCCTATAACAGCCACAAATAATGAAGTGGTTTTTCAGATTCCAAAAAACGGCATATTAGATGGTGGTTCTTTCGTGTCATTAGCGGTGCGGACAGCCACTGGGGTGTCTGATGCATTTTTACCGTTAAAAACTGGAATACACGGATTAATAAAAAACGCCTATTTAATGTCTGGAAGTAAAATTATAGCATCAACTGAAGAATATGGACATTACCAAACTATGGTTCGACAGTTTGAGACTCCAGACCATAGGGAATATGTGGAGCAGATCAAAAGTGGAAATTCGGTTGATAGATTTAATGAAGTTGGAACCACCACTGGACGAATTATGGCGAAAGATTTAAAATACACAACTTTTGCAGAAGATAATACGGCTGAGTGTGAAGTGCCGTCATTTATAAAGCCCACGGATTCAGATGGTAATACGCCAGTGTTTTCAGTTCCACTAAGCCATATCATTCCATTTATGAGAAGCCGACAATTACCACTATACGCAATGAAAGAAAATGTTTTTCTAAGAATTGTATTTAATACACAGAGTGGTAGAGATGATGGAACTATATGCTGTTTTCCAGATTCTTCCGCATCATCTGGCGTAGTTGTTCCATCATTACCAAATATTAAATTTTATTCAGATCATTTATATTATGATGACGGATCAATGGAAGGCACACGAAAATCGATTTTTAGTGAAAATGGTTTAACTTACTTATATGAAGATACTATATTGACTAATACACAAATACCTAGCATTGCTAACCCAGCGGCTGGCTCAATAAGTGAACAGCGAGTAGAACGAGATATAGCCGTATCTGGTCGAACCGTCCGTTCTTTATTAATTGCTGAAAAGAACCAAGGCGAATCATCTAAAATTTTGGGCAACTATTTTTCCGATTGTTTTACAACGGACGACAGCATTAATTATAGAATTAATGAACAGAGAATTTATGATAGAGATTTAAGCAACCCAGCATTAAAACACAATGAATTAACCAACGTAATGGGTAAGCCACTCCAAGTTCCTAACCAGTTATATTCTTTTGATAGTGACACCAATAAGGCGGTTGTAGATAATGCATTAAATCAACAGTCCACATATATTGGGAAAATAGAAGGATACCAAATGCCAAAGGCTGACAATAGCGACGGCGTGGCGGAATTACGAGCAACCAGCCACTATGTAGGAATAGACCTAACAACAACTGGTATGAACGTGCTTGGAAATGGAATGCGTATTGGTGTAAAGCCAATCATTGTTTCTAAAACACTCAGACGACCACACGACAGCGAGAAAGCACGTGAATTGAGGTGCTGGGCTTCTGTAGAGCGACTGATTACCATTAGAAATGGGGAGGTGATCTTAAGTGCTTAAATTATAAATTATAAAAATATATTTAATATTAAATATATTTTTATAATATTTTAATATACAATGGCTAAATATATATTGTTAGAATGTAACCGACTTAGGGGAAATAATACTTATAAGAATTTATCAGAAGAAGAAGACGAATTTAAAAATAAATGGATTAATTTAGTTTCACCAAGTGGCATTGTTGTAAATGTTGGGGATACATTAAGTATAGAAGAAATCATAGTTAATTCACGTGGGGCTTCAGATGAGGTTATGGAAATCAACGCCAGTGAAAATGAAAACGGCTTCCTTGATAACCAAGTTAGTTTAGGTGTCAGTTTTTATATAAACCATATATCAAGAAACACGGCAAGAATGCCTTTTATACGCCACGCCGTTTATAGAGGGCAAGGCACGGTCGTAGCTCCTACTGTTAGTGTTGGTACGGTTGGAGAGCCCGCCTATCAACCGAGGATTAATGGTGAAATTGTCAATGGTGGAAAGTTATCTGATGTTATACAAGACGGAACAGAAGAAAATTTAAGAGTTATGTTATCCAGAAGAAGTCTTGGGGAAACATTCTTCCGACCAGTAGATGAAGATAAAACCGACGCTTGGAATCCAGACAAACTTTATTATTTAGAATATTATTGCGAAGGATCAATGCTTTTAAGAATGGATGTGACAGTAATTGGAACTGGGACTGCTAACACCCCCAATACTGGGTATATTGTGGGAATTTATGCAACAGCAACCGTGGCGACTGGTGGGAACGGTATGGCAATAGAAGTTTTATCTATAAAACAAGAAGGCGAATTCAGTGGGATTATAGATGAATATAGAGTAGTAAATTTAGGTGTGGATTATAAAATAGGTGATATTGTGATTATGTCACCAGACAATCCAGACGGAACGCCGTTTGTTGGAACGAAACAAGAGTTTAAAATAACCAATTTTCCAGATTTGGATAGTTTCCAATCAAGCGATATTAGACCAGCAACTGGCGAACGGTTCTATTATACAGTTGACGGATACACTGGCTTAACCAACCAACTGAGTGACGGAGCGAATGAAGATGACCCCTTAATAGACGCTGTTAGTGCTATTAATGAAATGGATAAAAGAATAGTGCAACTGAATTTAGAGGCGAAGGGCGGATTTTTGACACCAGACAATTTAGGGACGTTATTAACGGATCAATTACACGAACCAACAAGAATAACCAAACAAAACAACGTGGGCACTTTTGTTGATATAAAAGACTTCCAGTTTAACCATCGTGTTCCACAATCAACTGAATATTGGAGGGACACGACACTAACAACAACGACTCAACCAATTTTAGTAGAAACACCAACATATATGCCAATACCTAGTAATTTTGATTATAGTGCTGTAAAACGTGGCGGAAAAGCCACCGTAATGGGATCAAGAAGGGGCTTTTATGGGGGGTTAGCCTATAAAAATGCGGATCGTGTGTTTAGTTTAAAGAATCTATTTTATAATTTTTTGTATGAAATAGACGACACACAGCCAAAAAACGACATTATAAGTGGGACTGTTGGGAGCGAACACCAAGACAAACAGATTGGGGATTTTGGAACTCAAGGTAGTGGAAATCTGGGGGTTCGTGTGTGTTTATTAAATACATTTCGTGGTGCAAATCAAATTGCGAATATTGACACAAACTCACCTATAGTTACTAATATGATTTGGAATGAAGCGAATTTACAAAGAATAGCAACAAATTTTAGAAAGGCTGAAGAATATATGGGCAATATAAATGAAACAGTGGACACAAATAGTTTTGCCTATACTGATAAATTATGCGTGAATTTAGATCTGGGAATGTATGATGATGAATTTAGCACACAAGGAATATTAACGCAAACTCTGGCAAATAAAGTGGCATTTGCAAATCAAAGAATGAAATTTAACACGTTCTATGATGCAATCGGCGGCTCGACAAAATGTGAGGTGCCGCCAGACCAAGTTCCTAACGGCTGTAAGGGATTCCAAAGGGGGAGAACATTAGAACAAGTGACCAACGATGGGCAGCAATTGTCGTCAATTTGGGTTAAATCCAGATTTTCTGGTGGGTCAACTTATAATAGTGGTTTAAACATAACAGAATTTATGCTGGCGAACGCCCAAGCATCGAGCAAATTTGACACAGCCAACTATACAGCAGATCAAGTCTTTAACTCAACTTGGACTGATTCAGATGGTAATAAACAGACCGTTGCTGATGCAATAAAAAGAGCAACAGAATTGGATATTATGGCTGTGCCAGTTTTCGGTTTAAGTAACAATCCAGATTTTATGTATAACACAATACCATTTATAGCGTTTATTAATGTAATACAATCACGTTCTACATCTCTGTGGAATCCAGTAGACCCCTATTTGGGTGGGTGGAAATGTGATTTATATAATACAACGTTTGGGACTCAGATAGGGTTTGACCCAAGTTTTACAAGAAATGAAGCCGTGTGCTCATTGTCACCAATGGGGGGAAGTAATAAACCCAACATATTAAAAAAAGATTATATGAATTTACAATATATTGGGGCTGTTAATCCAAGCATTAATTTTGACCCTTCATTATCTCGGTTTTCCATTTCTAATTTTAACACACAAACAACAGTATCCAACGGTTTATTAACAGATTTACCCCAAACAATAACAGCGAATACCACGCCAGAACAACCAGTTATTAACGTTTATACAAACGGTCAGATATGCCCACAACGCCAAAAATGGTTAGGAGTTGGATTAGTTGATGAAGATAAAAACGTAATTGCTCAGTCTCAATTTGACCAAGCACGCCAAAAAGAGGGAACAATTTTTGATAGTCAAAGTGGAATATCAATAGAAACAATATCATTAATAAACGGCTCTGGTCAATCCACCCAATTGCAGAATACAGATGAAAATTTATTTAATTATTCCTTGTTAGATAAAATGGGTTTTGATATAACCCAATTATTGCCATTATTCGGAGGAGAGCAAGCAGTTTTCCAAAATAATTTCATTTATCAAATTTTAAAAAACACATACCAACAACAATTTAACAATACAATAAAACCGCTTACGACTGGATCATATGTTAGTAGTGCTGAGGTTCAGACGTTGAGCACAAATTCACAAAATATGCCTATGTATGATCTTGGGGTTAATGCAGTCCGAGAAGTTAGCCCAAGTATAAGTGCGGGGGAGTTAACCGCCTTTAACTTGCCTATTAAATTAACTTACCCCTATCTATGTGCTTATTCGTCGTTACCATCTGGGGGAGTAGATACGGAATGGATAGGAGGTGGCGACGGACATAGTAAAACCAGCTGTATGGGATATTTAACAAGACAAAATAATGAGGGTGACTTTTTCTATAGCCCAAGTCCAACGTTTAATTTTACCGCTACTAAAGATTTTACTATCTCAGAAGTAGAAACGGATTTAAGGTTGCCAGATGGCTCACGACCCAAATTGCAGCCCCAATCATCGGTTATTTATAAAATTACGAAACCTTTACAGAGTGTGACCCCAGAAAATCAAATGATCCAAAACACTCGTAATTTAAAAAAATAAAATATATATATATAATATACAATGCCTAAAATATCTCAGTATAAATTAACAGAAGACATATTGGAATATAGAAAAAATTATTATCAAGAGAATAAACTTAGAATATCATCTTATCAGAAAGATTATTATAGATTAAAAAAAGGATTGCCTATAGACTATGACCCAAATTGGCGAGGCGAAAAGATCAAAGTATTAAATAAAAAATATGGTAAAATTATAGTATCTTTTAATTAAAATATTAAATAAAAAATTTATAAAAAAAATATATAAATATATATAAAATGGCTGGATTCGGACAATACCAAGATTTGTTAATTTCTAAATTAAGTGCTCTAACTGACCCAGAGTCATCAGAAACTTTGATGAGTGCTTGCACAGATAAGGACGACCACACCACCGCAACTAGGGTGTTATGCGATACTGATGGTAAATTGATGGTGAGTATGAGTGGCGGTGGCGATGCTTCAGCTGCTAATCAAGTGTTAATTAATGACGCTTTAACAGATATTCATAACGAGTTACAGACTCCAAGCAGTATGGCTTCAGAACTCACTTTGCAAAATGTAGAGTCTGGGATTACCAGCCTTGAGAGTGTAGTTGCAACACTTGATGGTAAATTTCCAACTGCTCTTTCAGCAAGTGGTAATCTCCAAGTATCTATAGAAGAGGGCGGGGTGGAAGCAAACCAGTTGCCATCTGCCCTAACATCAAGTGGTAATCTTAAAGTGTCGTTAGAGGAAGGCGTAGACACACTATCGACGAGTGCTTTACAGACAGTTGGCAACGCTAATATTAATACGATGTCAGCCAAACTACCATCAGTGTTAGTCAGTGATCGGCTCAAGGTGGTTAATGATGAAGTGTCCAACGATGCTGTTGGATCTATTGCGATGTCTGTTGTAGCCGCTACTTCTCAGAATGTTTCATTTTCCACTGAAGGATATAGAACCGTGAATATATATGGTGGTATTGCTGTGGGTTCTATGATAAACACTGGCTCTGGTTCTGGGGTTCATTGTTACGTGGAAAACTCACCAAATAATACAGACTGGTATTATTACAAAGAGTTATACATTAATAATGGAATGAATAATGAAAACAATATTGCCAACGTGGAAGTTGTCGTGGCACCCTATATGCGTGTTGTGGTTCAGAATGACGACAGCGTAGCCTATCAGTCGAATGTATACGTCCACGGCATTAAATCAAGGGATTAATACCCTAATTCCATTGTGTGGGCTTAGTTTTATGATACATTTATATAGAAGTAATAGAACTCCTATATAAAAGTAGCAGAAATATTAATATTTCTGCTACTTTTATAGTCTTTATGGGTATTAATAGGGTAAATGTAGCATAAAAGCACGCCCCCCATATGATTGTTAAATGAATATACTTAGAATATAATGTATATAGTAATATATTGATATGGGATTGAGATGTGAAGTATGCGATGAGTGGTTGCCAGTTTTCCAGATTAGTAAGTTATGTCCAATCTGTTATCAGATTCGATCGGTTGTTAAATGTTATTCTAATATACAGATTTTAGAGAAATTACAAGAAAGTTTTTTAATAGATGGTCAAGTTAGTAAAGAGTTTAAAAAGCCAGAGTCGTACAAGAGCATCAATGATGGTAAAACTAAGCCCAGCAATGATTTGTTAGACTATGATAAGCCCATTACACGAAATGATAAGCCTAAGAAGTAATTAATATTTTGGGTTAATTTTAAATTTAATACCAGATTTGGATTTTTTGGGGGCTTCTACTTTATCTATTTTTTTAAATGTATCCGTTATTTTATTTTTTTGTTCTGGTAATTTTTTTGATTTTGCAACTTTATTTAATAAAGAATTTTTATTATCTTTATCTTTATTAACCATATTTTTTATATCTTTCTTCTTTGGCAATTGGTCTATAAATTTTTTCTTTGGAACGCTTGCCATTTGTTTTAATATTTCTTTTTTAGATTTTTTTAATGTTTCCATATCTATATTTAAATTATACATATCCACAATATGGATCAGTTCCTCTCTGGTATATCCTTCTAACATATTATATATATATATGTGATTATATTATTAATATATTTTTTAAAATAACAGAGCCCAAGATTTAAATCTTTGTATTATTACTATGGGTTTAGTAAAGTGGTTTATTAATAAATTTAGCTGTAAATCGTCGTGTATGTTTAACCCAGTGAACGAGATTATGGACTTTGACAAGCACAAATTATCCTTAGAATCATTTAATTTAAAACATAAGGATATAATTAAAATACATAAAATATTAAATAAAAGGCAAATTAAAAACAAATTAAATTATATATAAAATAATTTAATCTATTTTTTTTATATATTACTATATATAAAAAAAATGACTGCTTGGACCGATCACATTAAATCTGTCGCCAAAAAAGAAGGCTTAAGTTATAAGGAAGCAATGAAAGTGGCTTCCAAAACATTCACGAAAGGCGGTTCCAAAGTTGATGCCAAGAAAGAAACACCAAAAAAAATGATGCCCAAAAAAGTCAAAGAGCCAAAGGCTAAATAGATTATTTTTTTAAAGCATCTAAAACCCTTTGACTAATTTTTAAATCCAGTAATACTAATTCTTGTGTGGTAAAATCTAAGCCCTCTATTAAATTTAAAACCGCTGTTAATTTTATTGTTGTGTCAATCTCTTTATTATCGATAACTTGGTTTTTCACTATTGTTAAGTCTTTTTCATCAGATACTATTAGTTTTTCATCATAATATAATTTATTAATAGTAGAACCTTCCGAAGATTGTAATTTTATAAAGTCGCTCTCACAAATAATTAGAGTATCTATGTGAATTTCTGGGGTTTGCTTACATCTAATAATATCGTTTAAATATTGTTTAATTGTTTGCAATTCTTCATCATCGCTTTTTATATCTAAAATGACTTCTTCATATGCCCTTAATCCTCGTTTCGAAGTCTGTTTCATTCTGGGGTAATATCCTCCGTTCTTAATATATTTATTAGATTTGATTCCATCACTGTAATTATTAACTGTTTTTAAAAATGAACCCCAAAAGGGTTGTTCGCATTTGATATGAACTTTTTTTATAGACATAATGTTTTATATATATATAAAACATTATTCTTTAAATTAAAATTTAATTAAAAATTATAATCTCTTTTTTTAATAGTATTTTTGTAATATTTGGCTTGGAATTCTCGTGATGAGTTTAAGCACCTTTGCTTATAAACTTCCTTAGATTCTTCTAATTTCCGTATCTTTAATAGCAAGTCTGTTATTAAATCATCTTTCATTTTATTGTCGGTTTCTAATAATTTAATTTTTAATTCTAAAATTTTAGTCATTTCTATATTTATATAATGTTTAATTATCTATAAGTAATTAAACATTATATAAATTGATTATTGGTATATTTCGTCTTGATTATTGTTTATAAATGGTAAAGCACTAATATGCACGAATTGCTTAGTGATCTTATGTGGAAACCTCGTTGGGGCTTCAGTATCTTTTAATAATCTATAGACAGAAGCACGACTGATGCCATATCTAATTCGCATTTCTGCCAATGTTTTAAAAAATACTGGCTCAGACCACGTGCCATCTTCTTGGGCTTCATTTACATAATAATGGAAAAATGATTTATTGACTCCACGCATTCTATATATATATGTATATAATATTTATAAGTCTTTATTCTTTATATTGTTTTTTAAAACAGTAGGGGTTTTAAATCATTTGATATACAAAAATCTATATAGTTTTGGGGCGGTTTAATCCAATAAACGTGACGACCGCACCTTTTCCAATAGTTTGTTTTTGCGGTTCGTTTAATACTTCTGTGGTTTTCTATATAATAATTTTTCAGATATTCTGGGGTATTTCCCATTTTAATTTAAATTATATTTTAATTTTAAATTAAAAACGCTTAAGACCCAGTCCACGCATTAGCATCAACGAACTGAATTTGTCCAGTATTTTGGGCTTGTGCCTTGGTGGATTGCATCGCTTCTATTAATTCACGCTGTAAGGTTATTTTTTTAATTTCTGGGTCTTCTTGTAATTTCACAGTGCATCTGGTAATTGGCTTAAGGTTAGTTGCCATCGTTCCGTCTGGCTTTCTTACTTGTATGGTCATCTCATTTAAAACGATGGATTCGGCGTTATTAATATCTATCCATTCCTCAAATGGTGCGGTGTAGGTCATAGACCCAGATGTGCTCGACTCGGTAAACTCATTTTTAGGAATCACCTTGATAGTCTTCCCAGTATTCTCCGCTTCGCCCTCATAAGAAACAATCCCAGATAATTCTGGAATACTAATATGTATACTTGTTTCATCATCTTGGATTAATGGGCGTGTGTCTGACTCAAAAATGGTGGTATTTTGGTCTATCGAATTTATTACATTACTAAACCCTAAAACTTTAAATGTATTTCCAAAACGCTGTAGTGGTGGTAGTTTTGCTGCTGGATTTCCGCCAGCCCATATAGGTTCCGTATTAAATTGGGCTAAAGTATCTTTGTTGGGTCTTCCTAGTATAAGGTACGATGGTTGTAGGAGGTCAGCTCCTAAATTCACTGGGGGCAAAAACTCGGTTTCGTCCTCGTCGTCCCCTAACTCCCAATGGCTTCGATTTGTAAAGCCAGCGTCGTGAGTTACTGCCAAACCGTTTGACATAGTAATAGGATTATAGCTACTATTAAAAAGTCCCCTTAAAGATATAATGGTATTTGTTAGGTTATATGTTGGAATAAAGTTTAACTGTAAAAATTCCGTTGTCAATGATACTCCAGCCCCCGCCGTCCAATTTTTAAAAGTCCAATTCCCATAAGCTGTGTCGTCTGCGTCCACATTATATTCTAGATCTGCTATTTTTGTTGCACCAACTATAGGTGATGTATTATCAGCAAAAACTTCATAAGAAATAATTTCCCCACTAATAGATAGATTGCCAATAGCCATATCTGCTAATAAAGTTGAGTTTATCTGAGCCGAAGGGGTCGTGGCAACATCTAAAGTATATAAATAATAATTATAGCCATTACCAGACATATCCGCTTCAAATCCCATAACAAATTGATTGTCTGGCACTAATGGTGGCGTTCCTTGCTCTGGAAGTATAGATAGTTGTATAAGTGAATCTGATAGATCTAAGCCCCCAAATTCTTGTAATCTATCATTAAGTTGGATAAACGGAATGAAGGGGGCTTTGATATTAGATGCTTGATTATCAGATTTAGTCGTAAGATTGTTCGTTGGCTCTTTGACAACTGGTGACCCAACGCCTATGGTGCAATATATTACCGATGTAAAATTTACATTTCCGATAGTCTGAGAATATACGTTGGGCTCTCCATCAGCATTGTTTCCTCCTACACCGTCCGCAACATCACCGTAAGTTACCCCACCATCCGTGGACTGTTGGAGTATCACTACAAATGATCTGGTGGTGGCTTCTCTAACAATTTTAATAGAAAATCTATGGAGACGGTCTGGAAGTATGGCACTAACAAAAGCGTTGGCAAATCTCCTTCTTAGTTTCTGAGCTTTTCCTTTATTTTCTGGAGCAAATATACCCCCCGCACTAAATGATCCTTGCCGTTCTTTTAAAGTTGATATCTCAATAAGATTCCCATTGCCATCACTTCGTGTTCTTACCAAAATATCTCCAAAATCTGCGTTAAATGTTGATGCCAAATTTAAATTATTACTTTCCACACTCATAGAAGAATTAATGAAACCCATATTAACTGGTGTTATAAATCGCAAATTGTCTTCACTATCAACAGTATATCCTAAATTTAAAAACTCGCAATACCCTTCGTGTAATAATAGTCCATTTCTTAAAAGTGCTGGCAATTTTAAATCAGTAATATTTACTAAACTTGATTCTTGGTCGTCTATGTCATCGTTTAGCAAAATACCTTGCGTATTTCTCGGTAATAAATTCCAATTTCCGCCACGGAAGTCTGTGGGCGTGTCAACATATAAATAACGTATAGTAAATTTTGTCTGTTCTGGGGGGTTGGCAAGCTCGTTCCCAAGGGTAAACGTTACTACCCATTGGTAGTTTTGCTGGACGTTTGCTGCGTTCATCGCCCTTTGGATTTCTGTTGCTAAATCGTTCCCTTCATAATTACCATCTTTTAATCTTGCAAACATAACATTATTATAGCGTCTATCCCCAAAATTAAACCCAATTAAATTATTATTTTCAGATATATTATAAACATCGCCTATTCTAAAATGGTAAAATGTTGTTAAGCACACTTGTGAACGTGGGCGTATTACTATAGGTTGTGGAAAAAAGTTTTTAAAGTTAAAAGGGCTTTGCTGTGTTGTATCATTTCGGCTTACAGATTTACTAGAAAGACTAATTAAACTCATATGTATATTAAATTATAATATTTTAATATATATTTTTTTATTATAATATAATATATGTTTAAAACTCTAATTAATAAAGATGAATTAGTAGAATCTCACAAAATTGGTTCTAACCAGTTTAATAAGATTGATAAAATAACAAAAAAGGAATTGTTAGAAAAAGAAAAACCGATTAACCCAAAATCAATATTTATAGGCAAGATTAAAAAAAAGTTAAATGATAAGAAATATAGAAAACCAAAAGAAGAAGGAACTATTAAAAAGAAATTAATTAGTTTAAATGATTGGTAATTTAAAATAGATCCATTTTCTGCCATTAGAGTCGTTTACTGTCCCATATATCACAAAGTCCCCTAAGAACTCCAATGCGTAGACACTTTGTCAAATGTGCGGCAGTAAATCGCTCTATTGGCACAAAACCGCTCTATTTCTAAAATCAATTTAATTCATCTTCTATAAATTCATTCTCATTTTCTGATATAACTATTTTATGGTATAATAATATGTTTGATAAATTAAGCCGTTTTCCATCTGTAGCATATGGTTGATGTTTTACTTTATAGTATGATTTATAATTTAAATTACTTGCAACTTCATTCTGAAACCACTTTAAATTATTTTCTCGTTTACTTTTCTTAGATAAATTTAAATAATAATCACTTGATTTATAAACTTTATATAAATCTTTTAAAATAACGTAATCTTCTTTATTATTGCTTTTTTCCACGATTGGTGATATAACCCCATACAATTCGTCAGAATCTTGTAAATACTCCTTAGTCCTATTTCTAACTTGGTCACATACATAGAGATTATCGCACGGATTTGGATTTTTAATTATATAATTAATTAAATAATCAAATAGCACCGTTTTAAATTCTGCCTTAAACGGCTTACTTTTATAATAAGTATTGCCTTTATACACATTATCTAAATCTTTAGACAAAATATCTGGATCATTTGTAAAAGTGCTTACAAATGGTATATCCATCAAACGGCGTGTTAAGGATTCATCTTTTTTACCATCGATTTTCGGCTTTGCATTGCATTCCATTATATGGCTGGCTGTCAATGTTACTGAAGTGTCATTGGAATAGTTCATTCGTGCATTTATACTTTCCCCCCCAGTCAATTCCTTAATGGTTGCACCGCATAATTTACTAGTGGCTGAATCTGGTTCACGATAAAAAATCATCCGTTTTCCATTCATATTAGCCACCTCTGGATTGCTACCGCTCTTTAAAGGAGCAAGTAGGAGCTGATTTGGGGCAATATATCCGTAATTACTAAGTGTTGCCATCATTAACTCATTCAAAACCCCTTTTCCATTGCCTCCGCTGCCATTCGCCAAAATGAAAATCTCAACTGGTCTATTATATAGACCAGTTGCCAAATAATGAATATAATTTTTTTTAATTTCTGGATCTGGAAAAATCTGGGTAATTAAATTTTCTAATTCTTCTAATTGTTTTTCTGTTGATGGGGTGTAATCATAATCAGCGGTTGTCAAAATATAATCATCACGCCTCGTTTTTTGGACAATCCCAGTATTTAAATTGACAGAACGATTTTTAAAAGTGAATAAATCTGGATTTTTGTCAAATTCTATTT
>Ga0181409_1000359_pt1 | contig 18391 bp, 28 predicted proteins | sample 32SPOviralmetaG_FD_130138 | JGI IMG/M metagenome (GOLD analysis project Ga0181409, IMG submission 130138) | Marine viral communities from the oligotrophic San Pedro Time Series (SPOT) site, San Pedro Channel, CA, USA - 32 SPOT_SRF_2012-05-30 | ecosystem: Environmental > Aquatic > Marine > Strait... | reverse complement strand
TGTTTTTGTTGAAACCTTCATGGAAAGCAACACCTTTTATTTCCATAATAGTATTGCCAGTAGATGCTTCTACTGTTGCGCTGATGGATTCAACAGAAATCTCCATGGTGACATTGATAGGTTGGCAAGAGCCAGCAACCATTTCTTCACCAACGGGACATTCTGCGGCCATGCCTTTCTTTTTCTTTTCATCATCTGTGTGATAGGACGCCATTTTTTCTTTGTCCATATGATAAGCAACCTTTTCTTCTTCATCATCTGTGCCGTAGCCAGCCTCTTTGTCGCTAACCATCTTGGGTTCAACATCACGACCGCTGTTTTTGCTCATGTATTCTTCATGGGTTTTACCGGGCATAAAGACAGTTTTTCCGTCTTCATCATGGGAATGAATACCATCAAGACCCATTTCTTTTGCTCGGTTCATGGCTTCTGCGGGATTGTCAAAAACATCGCGCCGAATCATCTTGGCTTCAACGGCTTCGGTGCAACCACAGCCGCAACCACCTTCTTCTGCCTCAATGACTTCTTCGGTTTCAATAATTTGTTCATATTCTTCCATAATCTCACCTTTGTTTTGCATCCATTCGTCGTAAAGCAAGTATTCATCTTCGCTTGCTTCAACCTTTTTACCGCCACGCCATTGACGACATGACCAATATCGGGGAGTTGTTTTATCAGTTGCAGTATCACAGTTGTGGCGGTCACGGAAAGCCTTTCGTCGCTTAGGGTCGTCTCGCTTGATTTCCATGTTGGGGTCACCAAAGCGAACAATTACCACACGACCGCTTGAGTTTTGAACATAAACAGCAAACTTCTTTTTTCCGCCTTGGGTTCGGAATGGTTTGTTAAGCGTGACCTTCTTACCTTGGTATTCTGCGGCTTTGGCGTTTTGCCCTTTCTTGTCATCATAGTAGGTGTTGCAGACAGCGGCTCGTTGTTTAGGATTACCAAACTCACCGTTCATTTTGTCGTCACCCATGCACCTATCCATGTAGTCGTCACGGGATTCACCGTCACGAACATCGGGCATAAGTAAGCGACATGTGGTGTGACTTTTAATCCATTCGCCACAATTGTTGATTTTCGTTGCGAATCTCTTCGTATAATTTTTCGGACATGACATCCTTTACACCTTGATAAGAAACGACGGGCGCATATCCCAACTTTGTGACTACCTTTACGAGATTAGCCATGTGCGTTCCATCAATTGGATTTAGCACAGTTATTTTTGGCCTTAAACCAAGGTTAGCATTTCTTACCCTCAAAAGGTAGGAATGCCACCCGCTTTGACGGTATTCGGGCAAAATGTAAGTGTTTCCAACAAAATGAAAGTGGCCCATGTCAAGATGACCTGTGTAGCCTATTGGAGTACCATTGTAAAAGAGTACCCAAAAAGACATAAGGTCAAAAACTTCGGGATAACCTTTTTCGGATGGCGTTTGGTATTCGTGGGGCCAAGCGTCGTGAAGAAAACGGTATTGTTTGACCGTCAATCCTTTTTGTCCTTTTTCTTCCATACGGCCTTACCCTCACGGACTAAATCAATTTGCGCTCGGCGTTCTTCGGCATCCATCGTATGCTTGTGTTCTTGGGCCTTAAGAGCCATCTGTCGTTCCAACTCGGCTCTCTTTTCCATAACACGAGTTTGGGATTCAATGACCGATGGATGCAACTCCGTTTCAGTCTGTTGCTCGGCCTTCCACAACTCAAGCATGGTTGCGAAGGCTGGCTGTGCCGTTCCTCCGATAATTGCGATAAGAGCGATAAACCCTTCAATGTTCTCAAGAACAACTTCGGGCTTAAGTATTCCCATGGCGACAACCGCACCGGAGGCCGCAAGCCACAGATAAACTGCGGGAAGGGCCGTGTATTTAATCATTCGGTCATTAACTGAATCTTTGTGTTCTCTTCGTGCCATTTTAATCACCTTGTTCGTTTGTTCGGGGTAATTCTCCCATAGTGGGCTTTGATGATTTTTCAATCCGTGAGTTTCCAACACTTTCGGGTTGCATTCCTATGATGTCAAGTGACTGATTAAGTGTTAGTATTCCTGCTTGGTAGCCCATAACTGACCTTTTCATAGATTCCATAGGGGATTCTTCCGCAATCGGTTCAAAGTTAAACTCCGGCAAATCTTTTATTTTGTGAGGGATTCCTTTTAATTCAAGTTGTTTTGAGAACAGTCGTATAACGCCCTGCTTGACAATTGATTGTAGGCGGCTTATGGCTGTGTTAGCCCACATGTTTGCGTTGTAGGTAGCGGCAAAGGTTGACCCTCGCTCTTGCCCTGCGGCAACACGGGGAACATGCAGAACGGCGGCTACATTGGCCCCTACCATATCAAGGAAGCCACTATTGTCGGGAATGGTGTTGTTAAGGTCTACATGGTGAAGAGACACATACGAAGGTAGAATTGGCATTTGGTCGCCACGCAGACCTTCAAACAACTTTACTACTTCATCCATGATGATTCCCAAACGCTCCGATTGCTCGTCGGGGTCTGTGATATGCTCAATGGCTGATTTGTCAATCGTAATGAATTGCTTTGTCATACTGTCTTCAAGGGCTATGCGGTTGTTCATGCTGTTGTATTTCACACGGACTACCTGCTCAAGCGAGGAAAAACGAGACTGGCCCCACACACCGTATGATTGGCGTAGTTTTGTGTCTTCAAACCAATTTGATTTGTAGTCTGTTCGCAGGTGGACGATTTCTGCCCTTGGGAAAACCATGGTGTCTATGCCCTGTTCACGAAGGATGTAGAAGTCGTTGCTCATAATCGGGCTGTTTTCGTCTGCCGTGAACGGTAGACCGTTTGCGCCACGGTTGTCAACAATTGTGATTTGTCGTATCGGTAGGGACTGGACGGCTGTGATACCAACTCCGGTGCGTCCGACTAATTTGTTAATGTCATTTCCGTACACTTGTAGATTGCGTAAAGCATTGATGAGAAAATCATCAAAGTCCACGGACTCAACCATTTCAGCGATAGCGTTCCGTATAGCACCGTTCTTGGCCTTGTCGTAGTTGATACGGTAGTTGTTAGCAGTAAGGGCAACGGAGCGCACAGCACCGTTTAATTCGGGGTCAAGTTTGACCATGTTATCATACAAGTCAAACTTATTCTTGAAATTGGTATCGTTTTGAAACTTTTCTGTTTCCTCAAAGATGTTTGGAAGACCAGCGGCTACGCTAAGGGAGACATTTGAACCGACTCGCTGAATTGGGACTTCTGCGGCCACAGCGTTCCGACGAAACCTATCAAAGAAACCCATGTTCAAGAGGACATGTTGCGTGTTTTATCAATGTAGCGCAGGTTTTTGTTTTTGTTGATTATTTTTTCATAAAAAGAATAAATCAAGAGACATGATGCTTTTTTGTTAATTCTTTTTTTGTTTCATAGGTATGGAAGAAAAAACTGTAACAGCAATAGAGATGAGGCTTGAATAAATACCTATGAATAAATAAAATAATTAAGAATATGGCGTTTGGTACATCGTTTATTTCTTTTTGTTGATTTTGAAACAACAAAAACATAAACATTCATAAAGGGTTCAATCGTGCATTTAATTATGAGAGCCAAACCCGGTGAAGGATATGACCTCATCGCTGAACATTACGACAGCAAGTTAAGCAAACTTGAAAACGCTCGTCGCTTAAACAATCTTGATGGAACAAAATCAGTCAAAGGTTGGGAAATGGCAATCTACCGTTGGATGCGTAATGAAAAATTCGTTCCAAGAGAGCCAGCACAACCACCTTCGGAAGTCAACAAGTCCTACCATTATGATGAAATCAACGATGTGTATTACACCTTCCTTACTATTGCAGACCAAATGGTTTCTGTTGGCGGTGATAAGCACCGAGCCATGAAAGAAGCATACTCAAACATGGTTGGAAAAGCCGCTTCTATGAATGAAGTCACACGCGACTTTGGTATTCCTCGTGCATGGTTTGACGAATACCGACGACGCCACGGTTGGACTCACGACATGTCGCCCTACACCGATGAAGAAATCGCAACTACCGATGTTGAACAACTTGTTGAAGATTTAGTGTTAAAGAAAAAGCATTTACTACACGAGAAGTTTGAACGAAGAAAGTGGAAGGAGATTGAAAATTCGGCAGAAAAATATGACATGTTTAACACCTATGTTCTTAACGAGTTTAAGCAACTACTCAAAGACAAGCCTTCCGATGTCAAACAATTGACAATGGTTGAAGATGAAACAGAATACTCACTCGTGATAAGCCCAACTGATTTTCATTGGGGTAAATACGGGTGGGTTGATGAAGTCGGAGAAACTTATAACTTTGAAGAGGCAAAGGGCCGATTGATGGAAAAAACCGAAGAGTTGATTTGTCGTCTTCCATCCCGCCCCGAACAAATCATTTTGGCTACTGGTAGCGATTGGTTCCATGTTGATACCGACGCTGGAACAACAACCAAAGGCACACCACAAGACATGTGCGGAAGCCCTGCTGAAATCCTTATGACCGGTTGCCAACTGGCACGAGAACACATTGATTTGCTAAGACAGGTTGCTCCCGTCAAAGTAGTGTTCATGCCCGGAAACCATGACCGTATGAGTGCAATCGCACTCATGATGTATCTTTCTGCTTGCTATGAAAATGTTGATGACTGTGAAGTCATGGTTAGTCCATCTACTCGCCAATATGTTCAGTATGGAAACAACCTCTTGGGCTTTATTCACGGCGACGGAGCAAAAAACCTTGTTGAGTTGATGAGCAACGAACAGCGAAAGTTGTGGGGCGAGTGTGAACACCATGCTTGGTTCCATGGTCATTTGCATCACAGGAAGGTTCTTGAAACCGGAGGCTGTTTGATTATTCAGTTGCCTTCACTTGCAGGGCATGACCGATACCATGCACGACAAGGTTACACTACCAGCAAGGCTGGATTAGCCGCACACATGCTTGATAAAGAAAAAGGTTTGATTGCTACCTTCTTTGCGCCCGTGGAGGGTCAGCATTGAATGGTCAAATCAAAAAGTTTAGAAAATGCAACTCCTGTGGGCATCAATACTTTTCCCGCTATAACACACACAAACGATGGTGTAAAAAAGAAAAGAAAATGGTCTACTGCGGCACAGCAAGGGTGATTCGTTATGAAGCGTGAACATGTCCGTTGTGATTCCTGTGGATGGGAAAGTAAAGGTCTTTCCCAAGCCAAGGCTTATACGAGAGTCTGCCCGTATTGTGGTATGCGCTCGCTCAAGCCATGGTCGTGAATGTATGTCGTTGAAAGTTGATATTTTTTGGAAAATGCCTGTTAATATGTTCGTGATGCCCAATGTCCCAAATCAAATCAGCATTAGCCTTTGAACGAGCAAGAACCGATGTCTCTTATTTTTATCGTTGGCTCGGTTATGCTTGGGGAAAGCATATTGGAGATTGGATGAACATCTACACCGACAGAAAAGGCTCCCATGTCCACCGTGTTTGTATTATTGCACCACGAAGCCACAGTAAATCAACTACTCTTGGCGTAAAACTATTGCATATGTGCTTGTTTGAGAAGTTTAACGGCAAACCTATGGATATTTGGTTGTTTTCGGCATCACAAGACACAGCGGTTCGTAGACTGGCTGAGATTCGCAAGGATTTGACAACACACAAGGAGGTGGCTCGCTACATTGACCCGAAAAAAGGTGGTAAGCGTGAGTTATGGTTGAACAACGGGGCTGTCATTCGTTGTTCCTCGGTTGGTTCTGCTATCCGTGGTGACCACCCTGCTGTTGTGGCCCTTGACGATGTATTGCTTGATGCAAAGAAAGAGTTGAACAACGAGCAGTTGCGCCATTGGTTGCGTAAAGTTGTGATGCCTATGCTTGACCCCGGCTCGTTTTTGTTTTGTGTCGGCACACCGATGAGCATGATGGATTTATATCACACAGAAATGCTTGACAATCCGGAATGGAAAACCGGCACATGGTCTGCTATTCCCAATTGGGACGAGTCAAAACACGAACCGGAAAATTTGTATGCGCTTTGGCCGGAGTTCCGCCCACTTGATTTTCTTTTAGAACAAAAGAAGGTGACAGGAGACTTGGAGTTTGCACAGGAGTTTTTGTGTAAAGTAATTAACGACGATGCCGCTGTCTATCCACGCAAATACACACGAGCAAATATGGACTTGGAGCAAGTGTTTGACAAAGAAAAGCGTAGCGAAGGTAAGTATGTGGTTGGGTTTGACCCATCACAAGGATTGGGCAAAGACTACTCGGTGCTGGTTGCGGTTCGCCAAGAATCCGATGGCTCATTGGTAGTGGCAAATGTTTGGAGAAGAAATGACTTTTCCCCCGATAAACAAGCCGACATGATAGGCGAATGGTGCAAGAAGTATAGTGCGCCACTTGCGGCTGAAGATGTTGGATTCCAAAGGTTGTTTCAAAGTCTTTTGGAGGCAAAAGGTATTTCCGTGGACTATCGCCAAAGCAAGGTTAGCAATAAAGGATTGAAGCAAGCGTTGATGAATCGGCTGAGGGTTTGGTTTGAACGAGGCAAAATCACCTTCCCCTATGGCGATGACGCCACACGACGAGTTGTAAGTCAAATGCTTGAAGAATTGGAAGCACACGCTTGGAAATCCGGCGACATCGTAGACACAGGCCCACATAACGACTTGGTTATGGCTTTGGCACACGCAGTTGACCAGTTTAGTTACAAAAACTCCGGAGCAGTTTGGAATGCCCGGTCATCGGGCCGTGGAGAATGGTCGGGTGGACAAGTGAAAAGAAAAGGAGCAAGTCTGTTCCGAAGTGTAAGGCGTCGTTAAGTTTATAAGGCTTTTTTTTGAAAATTTTTGTTGCGTATTTTTCGGGGTGCTAAGCACTACCACGGAGCGTGGCGGGCGGATTTTTGTAGACCTATCATGAACGGGTTGCCGTCTACGAGCCCATAAAACGCCCTCCCTGCCCCTCCATAGGTGCGCCGCTACCAGCGGGCATGTTGACCCCTTCCCGTCCAAGGGAGGGGGGTTTATCGCATTTTTAGGGGGTGTTGCGGCGGTGGGTTCGGTGAAGGTTGCGGTAACGCAAAGGGGGCCACCCCGCTCCTTGGAGCGAGGTGGCCCGTTGTACGGCTCCGAGAGCCGGAGGGGTGCGGGTGCGTCCCCGCTTGGGCATCAGCCGTTCAAGTCCCCGGTTCCGCCAGCGTGGGCGATTGGCTCAAGAGCGAGGCCAAGGCGGTCGGTGTGGCTTCCGTCCGTGGTGGGGTAGTGGAACCACACAGGGACGAGGCGGGCGGGACGCCATACGGTCTTCCCGCCGGTGTTGTCTCGGTAGCGGATGCCGTGGTCGTTCATCAAAGCGGCCATGGCGTCGACCGGTGTGGTGGTGTCGTTGAGGATGCCTTGAACAGCGGTGAAGGCGGGCTTCCCCATGCGGAACCCGACAGCCCGGATGGCTCCCATCTCAGTCGTCTCAACGGTCACGCCGTTCTCGTCCGTGTGCTTCTCGGTGCGGGTGTCGGTGGCCTTGACTCCGGCCTCGTTGCCCGTGAAGGACAGAAGGGGCAGGTGTGCCATGTTCCCGTTGTGGCTCAAGAGGGCCTTGGGCTTGGAGCAGGTGGGACAGCGAAAGCGGCCCGTCTTCTCTTCGGGGATGTTCCACGATGCCGCCACCTGTGCGCTTACCTTGTCATCAAGGACGGCAGGACTTGACCAGTTGACAGGCACAGGCTTTCCGGCCTTGGGGTGCGGCCCAACTTGAGGCGTTCCCTTGCCGGGGTTGCGTTGCTTGACGGCTCCGGCGGGGTAGTGGCTTGGGAAGACCCCACGCACTTCTTCGGTGGTGCATTCGCCGCAATAGTAGGTGTTGGCCGTGACGCACTTGTTCACCCAACTGACTGCCCCACCGGCGTTCAAGTTGAGGTGGTCACGGGTGGCGTACTGTTGGTTCAATTGCTTGGTGTCGTAGGTGCCGTTCATGATGTGGCATCCCTCAAGCGAGACATGCCGCACCATGTCGCCTTCCTCAAGTCCGAAGGCGTCCATGTGGGCTTTGGTGGCGGGTGCGTACCCTTCTTCAATTTCCTCGGTGTCCGTTGCCAGTCTTCGGCGGGTTGCGTCCCATTTGGCTTGGCTCATGTTGCGAGCCTTGCGAAGGGCTAGCATGCAGTTGATGGCCTTCTGTCCTCCCGTGGTCGTCAACACCTTGTCAATGGCGGCGGATTCGCCAACGGTCAGCGTTCGGGGCTGTCCGTTGTTGTCAATGATTTGGAACCGTCCGGCTCCTAACTCATTCAGCGTCCACCGGTGGTCGTCAAGGGTGGCCTTCTTGTTGAGGCCGATGTCCATGACGACGGCCATGCGGCCAGCCTCAAGGATGCCCATGGTGTCTTTGGCGTGGAAGCCGTTGGCGCGTCGGGTCATCTTTTGGGCGGCTTTGTTCAAGCCGAGGGCCTTCATCAACAGGGTGATGAAGAGGGCCATGACAGCGGCCCCGAGGGTTTCGTTTTCTCCCTTCATGCGGTCAAGCATCAAGGGGTTCTCTTGTTGTGGGTGGTCTTTCATTTTCATTCCTCCTTGTAGCCGTTCAGTCTATCGTTTTTCTTCGTATTCCTCAGCGGCTATGCCGCATGGTGGGGCTCCCGACTATATCAAGTCTTAGTCAATTTTGCTTGAAATTGGCCGATTTTAGTCGGGTTTGAGCGCGCCGAGGGGCCGGTTTTGCCGTCCTGTGTGACTGAGTAGTGAACCGCCGGTTCAGTAGTGGGCCAGTCTTAGTCGCGACTAAGTTCGCCAGCCCGTCGCCGGTCTTAGTCGGTTTTCACACACGAAAAAAAGAGAAAACTTAGTCGGTTTTTTTCCGGACTTAGTCGTAAAGATTTAGTCGGAAAAAGAAGCGTCTTAGTCGTAAAAATACCTGCGGTTTTAGTCGGAGAGAAAAAAGACTTAGTCGGAAAGTTTTAGTCGGAAAAAAAAGATTTAGTCGCCGGTAGAAATCCGGGGGACTTAGTCGGAACCAGCCCCCCCGAAGGGGGGCGCAACTTAGTCGGAAGGGCGGTGGGCTTAGTCGCGGTAGTCCCACAACCACACGCCGTTCTTCATCATGTAGTGAAGGGGAGCGAGGCCGAAGGTGGTGCGGATGATGTTCAAGCAGAACACCATTTCACCGACGCTGGTTTCGGGGAGTTCCGCATCCTCAATCATTTCACAGGCGAGGTCGTAGGTGTAGGCCAATGTCCAGCCGTTGTGGGCTGGCATCGTTTCAATGAGGACACGGCACACGGAGAAGTAATGCTTCCCCGCTTCGGTTCTCATGTCAAGCGTGGAGAGTCCTTGCGGTGTGGCCTTGACAGGGCGTCGGACGGTCATCAGTTGACACCTCCGATGACGGGGGAGAGGGCGGCACAGGCGGGGCAGACGGGGACGCTCATGGCGTCGGCGTCGTCAACGAATTGAGGGCGATGCTTGGGCGGTGTGGACTTGAAGAGGGGTGCGCCGCACTTGTAGCGCATGGCACCGGAAAGGCGGATGTGAATGACTCGCTTCATCAGTTCCACCCCTCAAGGTCGGCGGCTTCCAACTCGTCAGCGATGGAGGGGGCTGGCTCGTCTTCCCATTCAACGGTGCTGATGGTGACGGCTCCTTCGTGGAAGGACACACGGGCAACCTCAGCGGGTAGGGTGCGTTCAGCGGAGCGAAGGGTCGTCAGGATTTCGGTGGCAAGGTTCTTCATGACACGACGGGCGAGGCCATCGGGGATACCGGTGGCGTTCATGTAAAGTCGCTCAGTCTCACGGATGGCTTGCTCAACCAGTTCACGGGTGCTTTGGGTAGGCACCATCCATAGGTCTTCGGTGGATTCTTCCACAATAGGGCGGGGGTTGTTCTCGGATTGCTCCATGAGCAATAATAGTAGGCTTGGGTATATGAATGGTGGGGGGCCGACTAAGCCGGAATACCGACTAAGCAGGTGACTGCGAGGGCGTGGGCGGGGTGAGTCTTAGTCGCGACTAACTTTTTGTGGAAGCCAGCGTCTTAGTCGGTTTTGTTAGTGTGGGACTTAGTCGGTTTTTTCACTTAGTCGCTTTGACTTAGTCGCCTTAGTCGGATTGTCTTAGTCGTAAAAAAAAATACTTAGTCGGAAAAACTTAGTCGGAAAAAAAAGAGTCTTAGTCGGAAAAATATCCGAGGAAAAAAGAAAAACCTTAGTCGGAAACTTCCGGACTTAGTCGGGTCGCCCACCCCGCTCCCGACCACAGGGAGCGAGGCAGACTTAGTCGGAGGGGGTGAGTCTTAGTCATTTTTGCCAGCGCATTCTGTCCAAAGTGCAAGTCGGATGAGTGTTGCCTTGTTGCACAGGTGATGAGGAGTCGGGATTTCCTCGGAGGATTCAAGTTGTTCAACTACTTTCCCGGAGAAGTAAACGAGGTCTTGGGGGGTGGTGTTTTCGTTAAGGTAGGCGCATATAATTTCCCTTAACTCGGTGGCGTCAAGACGGCGGATGAGTAATTCAAGGCGGGCATGTGCTTCGGTTTGCTTCATATATAGTGGTAGGGCTACCGGGTATATAAGGCTACTGGAACCGACTAAGCCCAATGTCTACGCGCCCGTCGGCGGTCACGACCTCGTTAGTCGCGACTAAGTTTTTTGGTTTTATTTTGTTAATAATTAAGGTCTTAGTCGTTTTTGCCGTTTTTTTGCCCGCTTAGTCGCGACTGATTTTATACGGCACAGGGGGGGGGCTTAGTCGGATTTTGAGGATGGGGTGCGCCGACCCCCCTATGGAGAGGGATTCGCCAACACTTACGACTAAGCACTACACCGAAAGCCCAAGTCTTAGTCGGTTGGGTGTGACTAAGACTTTGCCACGACGCACACGGCTTAGTCGGAAGTTTTGAACGGCCTCCGCCGAACCCCACACAGAAGCAGGTGGACTTACTTTTACGACTAAGCCACTTACTGAGAACCGAAGTCTTAGTCGTAGCCAAGACCCGTTACCGCATCGGCTTAGTCGCGACTAAAAAAATGCGTAGATGTGACCTGCTTAGTCGGAAAAAAAAGACTCCATGCTTCATATCCCACATCTGCGTTTCCATTCCAAAATTACCGACTAAGCGTTGTACCGAAAGCCAATGTCTTAGTCGTGGCGAAGACCTGTTTTTTTGCTGTCTTAGTCGTATTCACCAAAATCTGCATCCGACTAAGTACAAGCCAAGTTTTTCGGTGAAAATCTTAGTCACGACTAACCTGTCCTCCTCCGGCACATAGATTTAGTCGCAACTAAAAATCCCGTAAAATTATTGACTACAAAAACGGTTTTGACTACAATAAATCTTAGTTGCGACTAAGTGTGGCGGTGTCACGCTCGCTCCGGTTTTCGTGGGTGTTTATTTAGTCGGGACTAAGTTATGCGCCGCCGCCGGGCCGGGCTTAGTCGCTTCGCTCGCCCCCCTGCTTAGTCGGTTCTGCGCCCGTGCCTGTCCCGCTTAGTCGGAATGGTTTAGTCGCAAAAGCAAAAACTTAGTCGGTGGCATCCGGGCCTTCTTTATGTTACAGTCACGCGTTACTTAGTCGGAATTACAAAACCCCCCGAAAATGGGCTGAAATCGTGGTCTTAGTCGGCATAGAAGTGCTTATATAGTGCTAAATATATGTAGATTTAGAGGCGAAAGAGATGACCCGAACAAACCGAAGCAAGACTGACACCGTGTCCATGAAAGGCGTGAAATGCGCTAAGTGTGGATGCCGAAAATTCCGACCGTTGGCCAGCGGCTCAAATGGCGTGTGTGTCCATTGTGGCACCTTTACCATTCTATGGGGTGCGATGTGATGCGTGGTCATTGGATGGAATTCTCAGCCTTCCCCGTCCCAACGGAAGACCAACCCGTTGAGACTCTCAACGACGACCTCATCACCATGACGAAACACCACTCCGTCCGTTCCTACCTCGCACACCGGAGGAAGCAAAGCCGATTCTTTGAATTCAAATCAATTCGGAGCCACGGGTGGGTTGAAATCAAATGGCGACTCAAGGCCGAACACCAACACCGCATCAGCAGGGAGGACTCACGATGAACGACAACAGCAACAGCCACCGCCCAAAATGTCCCACATGCGGGTTGCGCGCCATTGAAGACCTTTCACCCCCAACCCATCGCGTTCTCGTCAAAGACGGTTCGGGCTTGCTGATGTTCCCCATCTGCTGTTCCCGCGCTTGGGACGACCTTTACGACTCCTTGGAGGCCACCGAATGACCGAAAAAATCCCCATCCCTGCCGACGCTCTCCACGCGCTCACGGAGGCCATGCTCGTGCTTGACCTGTCGCTCTCGGTTCATTCCACACCGACGCCGAAACCGCCACCCTCGCGCTCGCTTTTCCCCTGCCTTCTCACCGAGGAAAATGCGAGGATTTGCCACATGCACACGGGCGAGATTTTCAACCGCATTCAAAAAATCCGAAGGAGGATTGAAAATGATTGAATGGTCAACGATGCCTCCCTGCTTCTCCCGCTCTCCCGAATTCACGACCCGGTTTTCAACCTGCCAGCGGTTTTGGGTTGTCTCAAAAATAACTCAAGGCTCACCGTTTATCCGGTGGCGGCTGTTTGATAACGAAGCGGCCATTGACCTTCCCGCCTTTCCTACTCTCCGGCTGGCTCAAGAAGCCGCCCTTTCCATTCTCGCACAGGAGGCCGCACGATGAACAGAAACCAATTGATTAGGCAAGCCAAAGAGTTGATTGAAGAAAATCATCCCGACATCACGACGGGTCTAAAAGTTGAGGTTTTGCGTGAAGCACCGAAACATTGGTTTCAATATCATGGACGAAACGCGATACCCTTCAAAAACCGTTGGTCTTTCAAGACATACCCAACGGGCCTCAAGAAAAAGCAAATCTACCTTCTCGTTATCGCTGAAAACTACCACCCGACGATTTACGACGCCACCTTAGAACCAAGTGGTCGCGTTTGGCTTTCGGGTATGGGGAGGTTTTCATCATGACCGACCACTTTTCCATTCTCCCGTTCCAATCGCCGCCGCTTGACAAATTGCCGTTTTTCTGCCCTCCTTGGCGTTTGCTCTCCGCTCGCCGTGACCTTCTCCGAAGACCGCCTCATGAGGGTATGACCTGCCCCATCACGGGAGCGCGCAACTTTGCCGACGCTCGCCGCTTTCTCTTCAAGCGTTGGCGCAACGCTCAAAAATGCCCCGACTTGCGAGAAATCCACACACGGGAGGCCACACGATGAACGATTTTACAACCGTCTACACCAACAACCCCGAAAAAATCCATGCGCCCTTCGGCATGTTCAAAAATGCGGAGGCATCCAAGGAATCCTTTTGGGAGGTTTGGTGCGTTTGGCGTTTCCCACAACAGGAGGTTTCATCATGAAAATAATAGGAACAATTGACTGTCATAGTTGCGGATTGACGAACAACTTTTACGGTAGGCCACGCCATGCGGTCTACTGTGTATGTGGTTGCGGATTAGAGAAGGACAATTATGTTAAGAAGGAGGTTTTACCTTGAAAATAAAATGCGGCATCTGTCACGACTGGGGTCTGTTCGGCGGTGTGATTCTTCATCCCAAAACCGGATGGCAGACCACCCGATGCGCCACCTGCGCTCGCGATTCAAACCCCCGGCTTAGTCGCCCTAAAAGAGACTATATACCCCCATCCAATTCCACAAAACAGGAGGAAAACCAATGACCCGAAAACCAACAGACCCGTTTTATCACACAGACCGCTTCAAAATTAAATGGCTTGACGACCCCGAAGGGGGGGTAAAATCCGATTGTGGGCGATTCATTCTCCGTGGTTTGGAGCCGTACCAACTTTTGAGCGGAAAATGGGTGCGTCCATATGTGCTGATTGATAACTCCCCGACATGGTTTGAATATCACAAAACCACTTCAAGACGATACAGGCGACGAGCAGATGCCCTGCGCAATGCCGAAACCCGAAGGAGGCATTGGCCATGACCGAATGGCTGACAGGAGAAGACGGCGAAGACCTGCGAGGTTTTGATGAACGGTTAGATGTGTGGTTGATGAAGCACCCAACATGGGCTTTGGTGTTTGACCGTGAGGTGAAGCGACTTTGCGACAACGACGCTCTCTATTACGAATTGTGGGAAGAGGTTCGCGCTCATGCCTATTGGTCTATCTATCGCAAATTCAACGGAGGCGAAAAAAATGATTGAATGGGTTCATGGTCTACGGTGTCACGCCGCCAAGTCCGTTTGTCGCAGGTTCACTTTGCATAGCCATGCTTACGGGCTTTACAGTCTGTATGACTACGAAGGAGAAAATTGGGCTGACCGAGCCACACTTCCCGATGGACGCATGGCACCATCAGTCTCAACCTTCCGTTCAATGAAAGCCGCCAAGCACGAAGCCGCAAGGAGGATGAACGAATGAGCAACGGATGGAAGCAAGGAAAAACACTCTCCAACGGGTGGACTATCCACACAAATTGGATGCACCGCACGAAGGAATACCGCTCGCCATGTGGCGGTTTCGTGGTTGATAAATCGCGCACCGGCGGATGGCGTCTCTTGAAAAAATCAACATGGCCCGACGGCTCCCGCCGCATGGAGCGAATCACCAGCGCAAGCCGCCCTTCGTTGTGTTTCCGCCACGCAGAACAGGAGGATAATCAATGAGCAAACTCTTTCTAAAAATGGAACGCCGTTCCGATAAATGGCGAGAGAGAAACGACTGCACCGTCAAGGCTCTCGCGATTGCCACGGGTAAGACCTACGAACAGGCCCACGGTGCGCTTGCCTTGCGTGGGCGCAACTTCCGCAAAGGAACGAACATGTCCACGGTTTGGAAAGCCGCTCGTGATTTAGGTTTTACCGAAAAAGAAGTCTACTGTCGGCATTTTTCCGAGCATGACTGGCACGCCCCCGAAAAAAAAGAACGGGCCAAAAAAATGCGCCGCACCCGATGGGCCAAGGGCAAAACCATCAAATCCATCAAGCCCTATCTTCCGAAGCGTGGGGCATATCTCATTCAAACTTCCTCTCACATTCTTTGTGTCCGAGCGGGCGAAGTCCACGATTGGACGAGTGACCGCCGCCACCGCATCGTCAAAGTCCACCACATCACACGAGCGGAGGCCGGTCGTTGAAGTGGTGGGTAGGTAGGTCTTAGTCGCCACCGGAGGTATTATATACCCCCTACGACTATCTGTATATAGAGGCGAAGACCCAAACCCCAACCAAAAAACAGGAGATGAAAAAATGAACCCGAAAACCGAAACAAACCCACGAGTCTACATGGCTTGCCTTGGATGCTACAACGAAGGACGATACCACGGCCAATGGATTGATGCCGACGACTTGGAGGGAGAGATGGACTACTGCTCTTTACACAAGAGAAGTGACGGCACTTACCCGATGACAAACTGCAAGCGGCTTCATCACGAAGAATGGGCGATTCACGATTATGACGGCGTTCCCAACTTGGGCGAACATCCCGACATCCCGTATCTCATCAAGGTGATGCGTGGCATTGAGGAACATGGCGAGGCGTTCTATGAATGGTTCAACCTTGACCCGCACAACAAATCCCACCACGACGACTTGAGCGAAGCGTTTGAAGAAGCGTATTGCGGCGAATGGGACAGTCCCAAAGACTTCGCAGAACAGCGCGCTGAGGATTTGGGCTACCTCCCGCACCACACCGAGAAAGACCCAAACCCTCTCTTCTACTTCGTGGACTTTGAGTGGTGGTGGAACTCCACCCTTCGCCATTCCTACACCTACTCCGGCGGCTTCGTGTTCGGGAGGGATGTTTGAATGAGCATCAAACTTGACATCACCCGTGAGTCCCGCTTCCGCATGGAAGGCTCATGGGGTGCAACCGGATGGGAAACCGGCACGCTCCGCATCACCGCATGGCTCAACACCGAAAAAGGCCGAGGTGGGTTTGAAATGTATGATGTTGAAACCCGTGGAAATCGTGCCTACGCCGAAGGTGGCCTATGGCTTGACGACGATGACGGCTTCCTTTGCGATTATGACGGCGTGGGTGGTCTTGACCTCCGCATCGTTGAATGGCTTGACGAAGAAGGCCACATTGACTCCGACCCAAAAGACTTTTTCCGTAAAAGAATCATCAAGGCGGCTGAAAAGGAGGTGAGCGAATGACTTGGATTCCACTTGACACCAACGCTCGCCGTGAGGGTAACCGCATCGGAAATCCCGCCGTTTGGAAAATCCGAGCGCACTACCAAACCCTCCGGTGCAACCGCAAAACCGACTCCTGTTCCCAATGGTTCAACTCTTGGACGCACAACTTCACGCGATGCCGATGCTCGGAGGTGAAAGAATGAGCAAAATTGACCTTGGCCCCCGACGCCAGCCCTACGGCGACCACGAACCCGATGATAGCGGGTGGTATGGCCCCTTCCACGACCGAGACTTTGCCCTGCGGGTTTTCGCCAAACTCCGCCGTGAGCAAAAATACCGTGGCAAACCTAGCCTTCTCACGGGTATTGGTTATTTCACGGAATGGCTCACGATTCCCGCCACCGTCATTGAAGAGGCGATTCGCCGTTCCGGTGATGTCTCCAAATGGTCTAATGCCAAAATCACAACCGTGTGGTGGTTCAAACCATCGCACAGTTCCGTTTCCGCATGGCCCATGAAACATTCGGACTTCTCTCTCACCGTTGAAAACAATTGGGGGGAAGACGAATGACCTGCTACGCCTACACCCCGGCCCCAACCTTCGCCCTCATCACCTACACGGTATGGCCCGACTTCCTTATCCCCCCACGGTGTCCACGACAGGATGCCGCCGTTCTTTCTCCACGGGTGCAAAAAATCCGTAAGGAAACGGCAGAATACCGACACGGACGGAAGGGGTATAATTTCCCCGTAAAAATAAACGGCGTGGAGAGCGTTTGGCCCTGCGTCGTCGCCCCACATGTCACGGAGGTGGGCGCATGAGCCGCAAGCCCGGACGACGGAAGCGGCTTGAAGAAATCGCTGAAACGATGGCCCACTTCTCACGCGTGGCCCGAAAACCTGTTTGGTTCACCTACGACGACCTGTGGGACATCCACAAAAAATCCGATGGTTACCGAATGACCTCAAACAACGGATTCCCTACCCGCCAACAATTCGGACATTTTGCTCCTAAGTTTTTCCCTACCATGCAAAACAGCCAAGGAATCATCTCCTCAAAAAGAATCACGGTAAAACTATTCCACGATTTGCCGAAATCAAGTAGCAATCAAAAAATTGAGGTTCGCTACGCTTTCATTCTCCCCAACATGGACGCCGCCGAAGGTGTTGACTACGGAGGCGTTCAATAGGGGTGGTAGGTAGGTCTTAGTCGTGGGCGAAGGTATTATATACCCCCTCCGCTAATGTCTATTTACAAGCGGGAGCAACCCGCCGAACAAACAAAAACAATGGAGATGAAAAAAATGATTGCCAGTTATATGCTAATGGGTCAAGAGGCCAAGGGAACGACAACAGACGAGGTGTTGCGAAACGCCGGATTGGACTTTGAGGTGGGGCGTGAACCGCTCTACACCGCCGCCGGGCGTGAGGTTCGGTCAAAATTCCAACGCATCAAGCGGAATGACAACGATGTGACGCTTGGCGTGGTCGGTCGCACCTACCACCCGATGCAGAACCGTGACCTGCTCGGCATCGCTGACCGCCTCGTGCAGAACGACGACATCTCTTGGGACAGAATCGGCATGGTGGGGGCAGGTGAAAAACTCTACGCCTCCTTCAAGTTGCCCGATACCTATCGGATTGACGGGTGGGACGACTTAGACCAATACATCTACCTCACCAACACTCACGATGGTTCGGGCGGTGTCAAGTGCATTCCCGCCAACATCCGGTTCGGTTGCACCAACCAATTCGCCTTCCATCAGCGTCAACTGAAAAAGGCGGGTATCAACCCCCGTGACCTCACCATCCGGCACTCTTCAAAAATGGATGCTCGCATCAGCCAATTTGAGCGTGCCATCGCACTCGTTGACACCCTCAACAACAACTTCGCCAACGAAGCCGCCGAGTTGATGACCGTTGAAATGACGGAGGCTGACAAGGCCACCTTCTACATTGACGCTCTCGGCCTCACCACCGACGAAAAATTGGTGGATGCTGACAACGAATGGGGACTCAAAACCCGTGGCCTCAACACCTTCAACCACCTCAAGGAATTGGAGAAGTCCAGCACCAACAACTCATCCAACATGGCTGACTCCGCTTGGCAATCATTCAATGTGGTGACCGAATTCATTGACCACGCATGGGTTCACAACGCCAGCGGCACCGTCAACAGCAAGCGGGTGGAGTCTTCCGTCCTCGGCACCGGCGCACGCCTCAAGGCCAAGGCTTGGGACAACATCACCGCACGCATCGTCGCTTGAACACGAAGGAGA
>Ga0181409_1000354_pt1 | contig 18522 bp, 22 predicted proteins | sample 32SPOviralmetaG_FD_130138 | JGI IMG/M metagenome (GOLD analysis project Ga0181409, IMG submission 130138) | Marine viral communities from the oligotrophic San Pedro Time Series (SPOT) site, San Pedro Channel, CA, USA - 32 SPOT_SRF_2012-05-30 | ecosystem: Environmental > Aquatic > Marine > Strait... | reverse complement strand
ATATCTCCTAATTTTACGGTAGTTTGTGGGTGTAGTAAATCTTGTGTATCCAATCCACTATATCCCAAACAAGGTGTTCCGTGATATGATAAGTTCATACTAAATGTTCCAGCTGCGTGTGTTCTCATCATATGGATTCCGACTTTGTATTTACCACACTCATCAATCCACTCTCTCCACGACATATAAGGTAAATACTTAATATCTGGAATCATATCCTCTTCCGGTTGCTTTCTACCCATTGATACATTTGTGATTGGTTCATTGACTGAGTGTGCTATTAAATAACTATCCAATCCACTATACCAACTTGTGAAATTACCACCTAATAATATTCCCTCTTTGTATAATGAAGCTGCTTGACTATCCAGACCCTCTGGTAACATAAGAGTTCTCATAATTCTTACATCTTCACAACCCAATCCCTCATAATATTTCACATCTGATTTATTATGACACCAAACCCAATCTGCTCCTCTTAGGTTTTCAATGAATTGAAATTGTTGTTCAACTGAGTAGTCCTGGAAATACCAATGTGGTCCCTCTTGCATTACTACAATTTTATCACACCATTGTCTAAATGAATTAATATCTATATCCGGTTTGGTCTTTGGTATCGTAACCACTCCTAAATCATATTTTCCTGTTGGCATTTGACTATAAGGACACCAATCTGCGTCCATCATTATTGACCAAGCGATATCATTTCTTGCATTTGGAAATGTTCTGTCTACTTTACCGACGATACCACTCTCTGAAAAAAATACTACTTTCATTTTATTTCCGATATTGTTTTGAATTGTAACTCATTGTATTGTGATAATAAATATTTAACAACTTGCTGAAAATGTAAATAATTTTCCTCACTCCATACATTATCATTCCAATCCCCTTGTATATGTGATTGAAACATAAAAGTTTCTCCGTATAGATTGATATTATCTGTTTCGTGTATTCCGTCTGCCCCTACAAAATACTTTGGAACATTCTTAAAGTCAATACCTTGATTGATATGTTCGTGTCCAGCTATCCACTCAAAATAATTACTAACCGCATAAGCAGCGTCTTGTTGAATACCCCAACCTGGTGCTCTAAATCCCTTTGGTTTGTGTCCACATTGTTCCCATAGGTCTAATGATTCCTGAATTCTTTCAGTTGCCTCTATGAAATCTAACTCCAAGAACTCCTGGTCCCCTATCTGTTCAAATGTGTATTTCTTCGTATCGTGGTAATGTCCGTGATTTGCCAGTTCAACCCAGTCAAATTGTTTCCAATACGATACCCAATCTTTTGTCAACTTATACTTGTGATGATAATAACTTGGGCAGAATAGGGTGAATTTGACCCCAAACTCGTCGTTTAACGACTTTAAATAATCAACTTGGACATCACCCTCGCAACCCCAACCTTGTTCAGGGTGCAAATCATCAATCGCTACAACTAAATTCATTTTTTTAATTCTTTCTTGTTAAATGGTTTTTGACTATGATATAGTTTATTCAAATTACCCTTTGATACTTCATTATAATCCTTATACCAACTTCTTGTGGACCTTTTAAAGTGTGTGTTCTTTGTTTGGTCCTCGTCCTTGACATAGTTTCTTTTTTTAGGGTGATTTCTATTATGAACTTTCAATATATTCTTTACAACATACTGACGATAATGTTCACCCATATGTAATCTACAACTATCTAAAAATGCACTATCATCTCCGTTCATATAGACTGCTGGTGGGATATTAGCACCACTTCTTAATAAGTCTGATGATATTACCAATCCACTTCCGTCAAACTTTGGATATGAAATCATCTGAACATCTAAGTCTGTTGTTTCTGCGTTGACCTCGTCCATTTCCTCTTGACTCATAGTATATCTTATACTCCAAGGTGATGATTCCGCTAATTTTGTATCTTCTGGTGTATCCATAGAATAATATGGTTTATCTGTGAACTTAGGGTGTTCCAGTATTTTCCAGCTATCGTCCCACATCTTTCTAATACCAAATGTAGTTATAAATCTGTTGATATTGTTAGACTTAGAGTGTTCCATTAGTTGTTCCAACACTCCAAACATCTGTCTTGGCATTAAACAATCTGATTCACCCCATATAATATAATCACACTCATTACATTGGTTGTTCAATTCTCTACGATAGTCTGCCATAGTGTAGGGTTTATTGTGGTTCACATAATATTTACTTGCAAATTTATACTTCTGTTTTAATTTTTCTATTTTGTTGGTAATTTTAATCTTTGCTTTTGGTTCAAACTCTTCAAAATATTCTGACATATTCCACATCATTTCCACCACTACATTTTCTTTGTTTTCAATATCTTCTAATGCTAAATAAACTGATTTTAGATATTCCTCAACCATTTCTATTTCATAGAACATAACGTGGCATCCGATAATATATTTATTATTTAATTTCATTTTTTATAGTCTCCATTAAACCTGTGTAATCTTGTTTTCCTGTTTCATTTATCTTATGATGATAAGTCATAGTGTTTACTTTACCTATAACATCATATACTGGAACCACATTAGCTCCTGATAATTTTCTAAAATAACTATTCTCTCCGAAATAGTTTGGTCTTAATTCTTTTCCTTTGTGGACATACGATATCATAGTTCCACCAAAATAACTTGATAGAATTGAATTACCACCACATACTGATATGAAGTAATCACAATTTGCCATAACTCTTAGCTGTGTTTCATTGTAATTATCTTGAACTAAATCATCAAACAATGTTACATTGTTCATATACTTTGGTAAATCTCTATCAGATATTATCCCAATACCCTCAATATTTGCTTTTATATCATCAAATCCCTGATAGATAGAGTTCATCTCGTTTTGGTCTATTGCGAATTCACTCTCTCTATTAGTTGCCCTTTTGTAAATAACTTCATATCCACAACTCGTTAAATAACTGAACATATCATATAGACATTGGATATCAAAGAATCCATATGGTTCTTCCCCGTGTTCTAAATTAAATTTGTTTGAAATAAATACTGACTTTTTACCTGTGTCTAATCCATAATGTTCTTTGTAAGGTGGTGGTGTCCACTCATCATAATTTAATACTGCCGGTTCCACCTCTGGATTAATTCCGTGTATCCAGTTATTTGGTAGTTCATTTAATCCAGCTGCACCATTATCAATAGTTCTCTCTTCGAACTCCTCTCTAACATCATCACAAAAATAGTAAAATGGTTTCATACCCTTTGATGTGATAACCGTGTCTAACTTACCTTGTGTGTGTAGATGATACGCATAAGGAACAACTAATGCTAACTCAATACCAAACTCTGGATTTGCTTTTACTATCATTGACTAACTTGTTTAATTACTTGGAAACCCTCAGCGTATTTACAATTTGCTTGTATTCCTCTGAACTTTGCCAATGTCGTTAAATTTTCTGATACATCAAATCCAGCTGCTTTGTATTTCTTGAATTGACTTTGATGACACTCAGCTGCTTTTATCTTTAAGTCAAATGACCTTGATATATCTGTATATGAATTTACTCTCATAGGATTGTCTGTGTGTCTTGGGATTGGTATTTGTTCATAACAATAGATGTTTTTTACATATCTTGCAGCAGCCATTGTGGTTTTAAATGTAGAGATATGGTCTTGATTACTATCACCAGACCAATGGGTGTAAATTGTATCTACATTATATTGTTTTATCAATGTTTCTAACCGAGATACACTATCAAAACTAAATGGAACGTGTAAATCTTTAAATGGTAGATAAAATATATTATCCACTCCGAGAATATCAGCTGCACATTGTGTTTCTGATTTCAATTGTGATTCTGAACGAATAACTTTCCCTTTAGTAGCGTCAATTGATTCCGTATCAGTCATACATACATAAATTACCTTGTCTCCAAATTCTTTATGATTAATTAATGTTCCACCACAACCAAATTCAATATCGTCTGGGTGTGCTCCGATTGCCATTATGTTCATATAACCTCTCCTGATTTTTTTCCGTGATTAAATAATAAATCCACTACTGATAAATATGGAATAAAATCTCCAAACAACTGATTATATTCTTTACATTTATAATCTTGCCATTTTAGTTTTATATTTCTTTTCTTAAATTCCTCATCATCTATATATCGCTTTGAACCTGGACCCGACCCCGTAACATATTCTGTTGCATTTAGGTTTTCCAAGATACTGAATATCTTATCAGAACCAACCCCACTTGGATTAAGTTGTGATGAATATATTATTTCTGTATCTATGTTTAGTTCTTTCATAAAGTATCTTATCAACTCAACTGATAGTTCTGTTAGTGAATTGTGCTCTTTACAAATAATATCATTGATTGTCATAAAATAGTCCATAAAGTATGGTGATTTAGAATAATGATTTGACAATTGTTTACAATGTTCGTTGTGCCAATCTGTATCATCATTTATAATTGTATCATTGAACGATACCATATCAGATTTATTCTTGATTGGAACCGTCAACCACTTTGTGCCTGTATTGGTCTTGATTTGATTTCTGTGTCCGAAGTGTTTCTTTCCTCGTGGGAACTGAACATCATCAAACACAACAAATATATCACTTTGTTTTATCTTATCGAAGTATCCCAACCAGGGCAAATAATTTGGTTGATGAATCGATACTATCATAGTTCTTCTATTGTTCTACAAATATAATGAACTTGCTCATCAGTCATCTCAACATACATTGGTAATGAGAATATCTTTGTGATGAACTCTTCTGAATTCTTGTATCCATTAGGACTTAGATAGTCTTTATAGATTTCTTGTTCGTGACATAGTGGTGAATAAGCATTCGCTGTTGGTATCTTGTATTCGTCTAACAACCTCAACAATGTCTCTGTCCTATCTCTATCATCTGTAATCTTGACAATATATTGCCAATAAGTTTGTTTGATGTTGTCGTCTTTAAATGGTGTTTTTAACCAATCAACCTTTGATAATCTCTCATCATATATCTCTGCTATCTCATTTCTTCTATCAACGAAACTTCTTAGATACTTGTTCTGTGCTAATCCAAGAACTGCGTGGAACTCCGACATACGATAATTAGTTGATGGCATATCACAAGTGTATCCATAGTCTAATCCTTGATACTCTCCATTATTTCTTCTTGTTCCGTGGTTTCTAACCACCCTACATTTCTCTGCTAAAGCGTGGTCATTAGTCGTGATTAATCCACCCTCTCCTGTTGTGATGATTTTACTTGGATAAAAACTAAACACACCAGCGTCTCCAAATGACCCAGCGTATCTTCCGTCATCTTCACCTTTGTTATAGAATTTTGCACCATAACTATGAGCGTCATCAGTAACTAAAAACAAGTCATTATCTTTACAATACTTTTCAATCTCTTCCATTTCAGGTGTAATCAGGCCTGACATATGAACCAATACAACTCCACCCATATCATCTGTCATATTTTCTTTGATGATATCTAATGATAAACATTGTGTGTCTGAATCAACATCAACTATTAATGGTGTATTACCTGTTCTAATAATACAATTCACACTTGCGGCAAATGTCTGTGTTGGAACCATAAATCTTTTGTTCTTGATTCCACTTGCTATCAACACGGTTTCTAAACCTGTTCCACAAGATGTGGTAGCTATCGCATCTCCTATGTCAAACATACGACAAGCATCTTTTTCAAATTCCTCAACGTGATTTCCTTGAATTAATGCTCCTGTTTGAAGTATTGTTTCAAACTTTCTTAATATCCATTTATGTGTAACCTCTGGAATATAAGGTTTTGCCCTATATATTGTATCCATATTTTTCTACTCCTTCTTTGTAAAACCATTCTGTATATTCTTTTAATCCCTCATCTAACTTGGTGTAATTCCAATTAGTCTCAAATGTAAAATCGTGTTCTGGTAGAATTGCGTTCTCATCATCTTGAACTAACATCACTTCACCCTTTCGTGAGTATTCATTTACTTTGTAGATTAAGTCAACGATTTCGATATTATCTCCAACGACCTCAATCATCTCATATGTTCTTGCTCCGGTAGTTACCAATCTGACTAACTGATTAACTACATCTTGAACAAATACAACATTAACTTTATTTTTTCCATTACCAGCTATCTCAATATGCTCTCTATTGATAATCTTATTCATATAATGACCTAATCTTGGTCTATGATTACCCTCACCCACGATATAACTTGGTCTAACTATCTTATAGTTAAGTTTTGAATCTTGTAGTCTTCTTTCAACTTGTTTCTTATCGTGTCCGTAATCCCCATAATTTTGTGAGTATTTACTATTAGCTGCTCCACTACTGACAAAGATATAATTTGTATGTTCATTTATTTTATTCTCAATCAAATCAAACTGACTTTCGAAGAACAAACACATATCAACAATACAACCATAGGAATCAAAATTTATCTTATCGATATCCTCTGGATTATTTCTATCTCCTTGTATAATATTTGCTTCACAAGTCTCCATAACATAGTCTGGACCAGTTCCGCTACGATTAAACATATCAACATCATATCCCTGGTCTAATAACTTCTCTATTAAAGCTCTACCTACGAATCTATTACCACCAAATACCAAAACTTTCATTTTTTTCTGAAGTTCTTGTAGTCCCATTACTTCTTCTAAATCCATTAGATTAACTCCTTGATTTCATCTTTGGTGAATTGTTCTGCTTCATTGGAATATAACCCGTCTTCTGATATCTTCTCGTGTAGATTTTCTCCAACTTGTAGTCCAATGGTTTTTACTCTTAACTCTTCACCTTCTGGTAAATACTTTTCTGCCATAGCGTCAAGTAAATCACCCATACTCATTGACTTCATACTTGGAAAGTGGAAATGACTTGTTGTGGCATTTTCCATACAATCAAATATTAAATCTACTGCTTGGTCAAGTGTCCAAAAGTATCTTGTTGCAGCTGGGTCTGTCACGATAATCTCTTCACCATTTTGTAGTTTGTCTTTCCAAATACACAACACCGAACCAGTTGAATACAACACATTACCATAACGAACTATTCTGAATTTGGTCTGTGGATAATCTTGTTCAAATTGTGTAAACATTCTTTCCATAAGATACTTACTTGCACCATATGTTCCAGTAACTTGTGCTGCTTTATCTGTTGAGATACCAATTACGAACTCTACATCATTCTTTACTGCTTCTTCCAATACATTCATACTACCAATCACATTAGACTTGATACACTCTCTACCTTGTGTTTCTGCTAATCCGACGTGTTTAAATGCTGCTAAGTGAAATACACCTGTAATACCTCTCATCAATCTTGGTATTGTAAAATTATCACAAATGTCACCTGTATGGATATCTAATTTACTATTCTTATATTTAGATTTTAACTCTATTAGTTTTCCCTCGTTTCTTGATACGGTAATTACTTCACCACCTTGTTCAAGTATTCTATCAATTAATTCTCCACCTAAAAAACCAGCTCCACCGGTTATTAAGTATTTTTTTCCTTCTTGTATTTTAATCATTTCTGATTCTCCTTATTAGTTCGTTAGCTGCGTCTACACAAGTATCTATTTTACCACTAAATAAACTCCAGACATTATCTCCCTCGTGATTAACTAAGGTAGGTCTTGCGTCGTCGTGGTCTCTATTTGACAATACGGTTCTAAAAGTATACATAGAACCTATGTGTTCTAAATCTGCGAACTCATCACCAAAATACTTTACTCCACTTTCTATGAACTTATCTATCTTGGTAAGTTCTGGGTCTGGATTTTCTATCAAACCTTTATTTATATATTTTGTGTATCTATGTGGCCAAAATGCTTCAGTTCCCTCGTTCCAACAATGGATTGCGTGTTTCACATTACCCAAAACGTGATACTCACTTCCGTATGGGTCCAAACACATAAATGGTCCGTCCATTACTACTATACTCGTATTCTCAAAAATCTTTGGTAGTTTCACAACTGGTTTTTCACACAACTCATATTGATATCTTTTTTTATCATCTAATAACTGATTGATATCTGAGTATGTTGCAATCACTACCACATCATAATCTTTTTTACATTGTTCTAAATCTGTAACTTCTGTATTTGCATATACTTTTACATTAGAACCCCAAACTTTCTTCTCTAAATTCTGTCTAAGTTTACTTGGGTTAAATAATTCTTCTTCCGCTACAATCGTTAAATCACAATTTGGCATCGGTTCTCTTTCTTCATATGGTAAATTCATATCATCTAAAAACTCTTTATACTCATCTGCATTTACTAAACTATCTTCTGATGCTATTGAATACATATGACTTATATCACCATTGATAACACAATCACCATATTTTCTTTTAAATGTTTTCAATCCTTCTAAACATTCCTGAGCTGTTTCTTTACTTCTTGGATAATGATAACCTTTATGTAATCTATATTGATTGATTGATGACGCACCATTTAATATATTATCTGACTTTTCTTTTACATCAACCTGGAACCCATAGTTTGTTAGTGCCAAAGCACCTGACAATCCAAACACTCCTGCTCCTACAACTAATGCTTTTGGACACACCACCTCTTTTACCTTCTCAGATAATCTAATAGCATTTAATGACATTTTTCTATTTAGTTCATAATCTCCTGCATTTGAGAATAAAAATTGGAACATAGTTTTTAGTGGTTCACCACCATAACTTACTAAGTCTGTTTCATTGACAAAGTGTAGTGGTTCACTTGAAAAACCATATTTAAACATAGCTGTTCTTCCGTCCTCTAATTCTACCTTGAAGTCATCACAATCTCCCTCAATAGATTTAATATCAAAGTCTGTATCTCCAACCCACATCATAAAGTGATGATATGCTAATCTGTCAATAAAGTTAATATCTTTTTGTTCTGGTTTAGTCCATACAAAATAATTCATATCATCATAAATCGGATAGTCATCTCTCCAACTAAATACATCATCTACATATAATTTACAATTCATAGCATCTGCAAACTCAAATAACTGGATAGCACTTTCATAACTTAATGTCAATGGTTTTTCACAAAATACATTTTTACCTGCTGCCAACCAAGTCATCACTTGTTCATAGTGTAAATCATTTGGTGTTGATATAATGACCCAATCTGCCTGTTCTGGTTCTACAAAATTTATATTGAAGAAGTCATCAGATAATGATAAGTCATTGATAGTCTTATCAATTATTTTCCCCCACTTACCTTTTCCTATTAATCCTACTTTGACCATAAATACTCAAATGTTTTTTTCATCCAAAATGGAACTGATTTATCTTTGTCTGGTAATCCATTAAAGTGCATTACCCAACCTAATTTAGTATGTAACATATCCCCTGCCAATATTTCTTTCTTTGGCATACAACTCATATTATATCTGTAAGGAAGTAATTTAACATCAATATCCTGTAATGTCAAGTTATAATTTAATGGTGTTTGGTCTGTTCCAATACCATAATTTTGCTGAATCATATTAATATTCTCTATGTTCTCAAAATAAAAATCTCTCATATGTTGGAAGAAATCTCTGTGATTATTATTCACGATTTGAAATCCACTATTTCCATACTTCCAATAGTCAAACCATTTTCCGTCATAAACATGCTTTGAGTAGTGTTCCATACCACGAAGTATCCAATCATAACTTCCGTCGTCGTGAACTAAACAATACTTGTGTTCTGTTTTTTCAAAAAAGTTTGGTGTATCTGGGTGGACTATCGTGTCAGCGTCAACCATTAATGTTTGGTCTGATTCAATACCATTAGCATCATAGATATCAAATAAGAAATATCTTTGCCAGATAATATGCATTTCATTCATTGGTAATACTGGTTCTTCTAATAAAAACAATTCAACATCATTTTTCTTACACCACCTTCTCCAACTCTCTATACCGATTTCATATTCTGGTTTGAGTTGTCCGTCTTTCTTGACTGCGATAATGAATACAATATTTTTACTCATAGTATTTACTCACCATTCCCCAAGTCTCTCTCATTAAATTTGTTCTGTCTTCAATTGGAAACCCTGTAAAATGCCATACCCAACTATATTTAATAAAAAATGGTGTTTTATCATTTCCGTCTTGCCAATTATGACTAAACATTTCTTTTTTGTGCATAGCAAACATATTCCATTGTGGTGATAATAAATTTATATCATAGTTATTCTTTTGTAATAAGAAGTTAAATAGTGTTTGTTCTCTACCACCACCTTTATTCCAAGCATCAAGTTTTTCTCTATTCTGAAAATAAAAGTCTTTCAACTTTTCATATACTGATAATGATTTATTGTCAAGATATACAACTCCAGCGTTAATGTATTTGTCTAAGTTTATTTTGAAGTCTGGGAAAAACTCTCCTCCATAATTACTCACACTATCATTTAACCACCTCAAATTAGCATCGTCCTGTATACCATAGACTCCACTACCAATCTCCTCAAATATATTAGGAGCGTCCCAATGAACCATAGTATCACTATCCACGATAGCTACCTTTTCATAACCTTTACCTTTTTCATAAACATCAAGTTTATTCCAGATTGGGAAAGAATATTCTTCATTGTGTTCTTCAACAACCATAAAGTCTATCCCTTTCTTTTTACACCAAGCTTCCCAACTCTTAATACCATATTGAGCATAGTCTGAGTTTTTAAACTTTGATGCGTCGTGATTGACTGCCACCATATACACTAAGTATTTACTCACTAATGACCTCTTTTACATAGTCTCCTATGTTCACTTTTGGTTCGTAACCAATATTTTCCTTTGCTCCAGATATATCACAAAGTGTTATTCTTGCTTCACCTGGTCTTTCGGGTATGTAAGTGTGTCCACAACCGAACATTTCTGCTAACTCATTGATTGAGTAATTATTACCTCTACCGAGTTCAATAGTATCTATTTCAAAATTATCACTTTGGGCAGTTAATATTAATCCCTCAACTATATCATCAATGTGTGTGAAATCTCTTCTTTGTTCCCCATCACCTGTGATTGTTAATTCAACACCCTCTTTGTATTGACTTTCAAATATACCAACCACGGTACAATACTCTCCCTCTGTGAGTTGGTGTGGTCCATACACATTATAAAATCTACAAATCTTTGTATCTACATTGAAATGTTTTTTATACAATAAACATAAATCATCTGCTACAACCTTTGAAAAGGTGTAGGGGTTTTTTAACTTCCCACTATGAACTGATGATGAACCTGCGAATATAACTTTACAACCTTGTTCTCTCGCATATTCTAATATATTCATAGTTCCTAATATACCGACTTCTAATGTATTGGCTGGATTTATAAATGATGGTTGTATTCTCGCTAATGCTCCAAGATGATAAACTATATCTACATCTTTCATAAAGTAATTAAAGTCTATTACATCTCTGATATCACATTCGTGATATACACAACCCTCTTGGTGATTTTCTTTTTTACCTGTTGAATAATTATCAAGACTTACAACATTGTGTCCGTCTTTTAATAACCTTTTGATTAGATTTGTTCCTACAAATCCTGCTCCACCTGTAACCATTATGTTCATTTTTAACTCCTATATAATTTCATTGTTTAGATTGTTTTGCATTTCTTGTCTTGTAATTTCTTTAACGTGTTTTAAAGTCAATTCTTCGTGTGGTGGTAGATGAGAATAAGTTTGTGCTCCGTCTATCACCTCGTGAACTGGTTTAGTCCATTTAATATGGTCCGCATTTCTAAATATTCTGGCTTGATAGTCTGGAAAGTTTATCCAACCTTGTTCAGTTTGTCTCCATTTCCAATGATTTAAATGCCATTCAGTAATACCATTGACGATATTAATTCTTGGAACCCACACTAAATCTGTATCGTTGATTTCCAATATTGTTGGTAATTGTTTTAACAATACTTCATTTGGTATTTCATCTGCGTCAATGTGAAATATAAAATCTCCCGAACATTGGTCTTTAGCATAGTTCTTTAATTTAGAGAAATCTTTATTAAAATGGAATGTCGTTACTTTTAATTGTCTTGGTTGAAAGTAATCGTGATACTCATATTTTTCTAATACTTTTTCAAGAGCGTGAAACTCAGGTTCAAACACACCCGTTCCCACCATTGATATATCTCTTGTAACCACCACTTCATCTTCTTCTCTAATGTGTTTAGATAGATGATGTAGTAAATCGTCTAATTCTTTGTGTTCATTATAAACCGTTATTCCGTAACTAATCTTCATCTGGTAATGCCCTTTCTAATACTTCTTTCTTATCTTCTAATATTAATTTAACCACTCCCTTTAAAGAACCACCTATCAAATCATTACTATCCTCAATTAAAAATACTCTTCTTTTTCTACACTCTCGTAAGAAATATGTTCTAAATATTGATGTTTTATCTAAATAACGTTGTAGTCCAGCGTATATCCTTTTCATAGTTGCTTCATCTGTATAATCAGCAGATTTTTTACCTTCGTCAAATATATCATTTATCTGCTCAAATAATTCCTTTACAACTATTGGATTTAGTGAACCTTTACTGGAATTTTCTATCTCTAATCCAATGAAAAACTCAACGACACGTTTAGTGGATTGTTTTTTATAACGATATCTTGGTGCCAATACAAAAGCAGTTCTATTTGAACTAATACCTTTCATATTTTTGTATCTGAATTTGACTAATTGTCCAGCTTCTATTAATTGCCAGTTGGTGTTCTTCATAAGTCTTTAACGATACCCATTTTCTTACAAGCGTCAACAAATTCGTGTTGTCCGTATGTAGTTGCATTTTCTAAATCTAAAGTATGTTCGTGTCCTTCATACTTCGGGTCTTTTTGTTCTTCTTCTGATAACTTACGAACCTCTGCTAATTTCCAGTTCCAATTATCTTTTTTACCCTCTGGATATATCATACCGAACTTACCCATATTTAAGATAGTTGGAAACCAAAAGATTTCTCTTTCATAATCAAAGAACTTTATTTCTTTCATAAGTTCCGAAGATGATGATTCCATTTTACTTAAAGCATCACTATCCCTGGTGTATGTTGAATTACTCATAAATCCACAAGAAAAACAAATATAAGAACTGAAGTTTTCAATATCTATCTTTTCTTCAAAACAATATTTATCATTTAAACAATGTGGACAAGTCATTTTTATCTCTGCCATATTATCCCTTTTTTAATTTTGGTAGTTTAAGTTTTGTTGGTTCTTTTTTAAGAGTTGGTAACTTAAGTTCAACCATTTTTGGTATTTCAGTCATCATACCTTCAACCATATCAATTAATTTACTTTTCATAGCTTCATATGAGAAGTTCTCACGATTAACAATCATTTGTTTTTTACCACGAATTTTATATTTATTATAGTTTTTGAAAACATCTCTCATCAATGCACTTGCTACTGAATATTTTACCGTGGACCATTGTGAGTCCGGTGTAACATATTCTTTTGGAAAAGCATTTGGTGCTACCTTTGTCATAACGTGTGGAATTTCTATCGTATATTCTTTATCTAAAAAGTCTGCTTGACCTGTTGAGATAGGTGCTATGATTGGTCTACCACTAAATGATGCTTCTAACAATGGTCTTCCAAATCCCTCTCCGTGTGTAAATGTTAAATGTGCTTTTACTTTTGGATGATTATACATTTCGTTCATCTCATCATCTGTTAAGTCTCCGTGTATTAAATAAATGTTTGGAAGTTTATCTGCTTTTACGGTATCTTTGATTTGATTTATTTTTTTCTCCATATCAACTCTATCCATAACTGAAAAACTTGCTCCACTTGTTTTTAATACTAACGCTGGTGGACTTTTCATATCTTTAAAAGATAGTAAGAAAGTTTTAATCATCATACCGATATCTTTTCTATCCTCACCGAGATTACCTTGTAACCAATGTCCTACAAATAAATAACAAAAGTCTTCATTGATTTTACTAAACTCGTTTGTCATTCTGTCTGAAAACTGGTTAGTTTCTTTATAAACATTAGCGTCAGCTCCCTCAAATAATACTTCACTTGGTCTTTCTAATCTAACTTCACCTACTTTTTGTTTTGTATTCTTATCAAGTTTATCAAACTTAATGTCGGTAAAACCCTTTTTAGAAAATTCAGATGTAAATATAACTTTATCCATACGATTACAACCCTCTATCCAATCCGCTGGTGGTATGGTAGATTCTATACCAGCTGTCATACCAATATTCTTTTTACCGAATTGTTTAAACTCATTTGGTATTACAATGTGTAAATGTAGTTCTGGCTGTTTTGGTAATTGTGGTTGTCTTAAAATTCTTTTTTCTATTTCTTTATGAACTGGATTATCCTTTTCTAAAGCATTTAGTGGTGTATTTCCCCAAGGGACTGATTGTATAGCGATATCATACTTATCACTTTCGATTAATGCTCTACAAATATCTCTTGCGTGGTTTCCATATCCACTACGAGTTTGAACTGGTGCCGTTACTAATATTAATGGTTTAATCATACCTTGCATACCTCATATCTTTCTTTTGGTTCAAATTTATCAAATGCCGTATTCATATGGTCTGTAAATAATTGACACATATGTCTTGCTGACATCATTCCCTCATCACTACAAACGAACTCGTGTCCTTTGAATCCACACTCATCTCTATCTTCTTTTGACATATCATACCACTCTCTGATTCTTTGACCTGCGTCAATCCAATCACACCTATCATCAAAGATATATGGTGTTGGTGGTGAACCCTGTAATGAACGACTCTTAGGCCATACTGGTTTTACCCACTCTCCGTGAGTTAAGTCTTCGTTGTTTTCCCACTTTCTCCAATCGTGTAGAGATTCAATCTTACCATAATCTTGGTAGGTAATATGTTTATCTTTTAACTTGAATCCACATTGGTCTTGTAATCCACCCGTAACATTAACAATGATTGGTGTTCCACTCATTAATGATTCACAAGTTCCTAATCCAAATCCCTCATTGGATGCTAAGTTAATTGTTACATCTGCTATATTGTAAAGATAATTTAAATGTTTACTTTCTAATTTATTAGTTGAGAATATTACATTTAAATCTGGACACATTTCTTGAACCACCGCAGGTAAGTCTGTTCCATTTTGGTCTACTGGTTGTGTGTGTAGAACGAAAGCTACATGCTTTCTTTCCTCTTCTGGAAGTCCGTATGCAAATTCTCTAAATGCCATAATGGTATCTGATGTTAGCTTTCTTCTAATGTTTCTATTATTGTAGAACATACAAAACTTAATATCCATACCACCAAAAAGTTCTGACTTCATTTTATTCATTTCTAATAATTCTTTTTTATTTTTTACTGGATAGAATAACTTTTCATTTATTCCGTGTGGAATATAAGTTGAATCCCAATCTGTTCTTGGTTTTTTCTGGCATACATTTTGAACTATGTTGTGTGTTTGCTTTGATATGTTCATAATCAAATCACAACTTTCATAATAAGGTTCGTTCCACCTCGGATAAGGTAAGTCGTCCCAGATGTTGTAATAGAAAATAGGACATTGTTGTCTAATCTCGTGTTCCATTTGATATAACCAAATCCAAAATCTTGGGTCTGTGTAAATCATAATAGCATCTGGCTTTTCTTCTTTCATAATATATCTCAACATTTTTTGGTCACCATAACCATTAACTGGATATATCTTTAAATTAGCATCCTCAACACCTGTTTCTTTTCTGACTAAGTCATTCATATCTACGAGTTTTCCTGCGTCCGGGTGTTTGATAGCTCCACCTACTTGAACCCAATCAAAGTCTTTTAGTGTTCCCATAACGAACTCTCTCGTCATAGTTCCAACACCACTTGCCATACGCAAGTCGTCTGAGAATATTACTATTTTTTTCTTTTTTACTTCTGAAACCTTATTTAATTTTGGTAAATCCATACAACCTCTTTAATATTTTGAACCACTTTTTTCTAAATTATCATATTCCAAGACTTTCTTTTGGAATTCTTCGTCATATACGAATAAATCTAAACTACGATTAACGAGCTTTTGTAGTGAGAAATCATCACGAATGGATTTTTCTCTAAACTTACGATAAAGTTCGTCAATTACTTTTACTGATGTTAATTTGTCTTCTTTCATAGTCTGTATATATGTATATATATAAATAGTTTGTTAATCTAAAATAACATACTTTTTATTTATTTTTTCACAATATTCTAATGCCGACCTTGTTCCGTTGGTAATCTCTCCTTCTTTACAAAATGCCACTACTTTATCAGAATATTTAACTAAATCTTTGTTTCGTTTATGATAATAACCCACATTATAAGGTTTTCCATAATCATAAGCTTCCATTACACAATACATATTATGTGGTTGATGTTGTGGTGGAAACTCACTATAAGGTATTTTAAATTCTAATGCATATTTCTTTGCATATTTATCTGCCCCGTCTTTGGCACCACCACTTACTACTTCAACTTCTGTATGTTCCATTCTTAATCTGAACATAAAGTTTTTCATTTTGGTTTTATTGGTGTAGGTGCGACTTCCGATAATTGCTATCTTCATCAGTCGTTTCGTTTTTGTTTTCTGGTTGGTTCTGGATTTAGTTCATCTTTATTAACGAACTCATATGTTTTTTTGAAATTTTGTAAACCTTTTAAAATATCTCTTGGATTGTCATACTCCCAAGCGAATCTATAATTTTCCAAGTAATCTTTATTTGCTGGTTTTACACCTCTTGGTTTTATGTCAAAGAATATGAATTGATTTTGATTATCTGTTAGTTCTGGAATAATAGTAATTTTGGTTCTAAACTCTCCACTCGTTTTCCAATACTTGATAAATGGTTCCAATGTACTTAAGTCTACCATTTCAGTATTTCTATCATACCAAAAATATAATGGAAATGAAGCTCCACTCATATAATCTAATTGCTTTAATTTCATCAGTTCTTGAAACACTTCTTGCTCAAAATCTGTTGCTAAAAAATCCGTTACTTTAATTCTTAAACTTGGTTCTGTCATTATAAATCCTTACAACTTCTGCACTTCTTGTGCTTTTCACATTTTTCGTAGCCGTGTGAAATGATTTTACCTTTGTCATCATAACACTCATCTATGAACTCTTGTAACCTTGTCATAACCTTATTAACACTTGGTTTACCACTCGCAGGTGAGAATGCCTGAATTCTTTTCTGTGGATACATCATATTTTCATATAATCTTCTCTTTAATATTAAATATTCAACATCTATTTTATCTTCTGATATTTCTAATTGTTTTGCCATAAAGTGTTTATACAACAACAACTGATTGGTTTTGTTCTTGTCGGCTTTCATATACTTGTTCCAACCCATAGTAGATGATTTGATATCAATAACTTTCATACGACCAGTTTTCTTGTCGTGTAGAACAACATCCATAAATCCAACAAACTTCATATCTTTTGGTAGTCCGTAATTTAGATTCATCTCAATACCGACTAACTCAGTATCTTTCTTTTTGAAATGACTACCTTTTCGTTTCAAGAACTCATCAATAATAGCGAATCCGTCATTAGTGAACTCAATCATTTCTTTTTGGTCCACCTCAAAATCATCACCATATCTTTCTTTAGATTCTTTATACAATTCTTTCATACGATATATCAGAATATCGTGTAATGGTAAAGCATCTGCTTCTTTGATTGTTCGTTCATAATAACATACCAAATATGCTTGGATAGTTTCGTGAATAGCACTACCAAACAAAGTGTAAATATTACCAACGAAAGTCTTTTCTTTCTTGACATAATTTATTTCCCAAGTGTAAGGACATTTGTCCCACATTGCGAACTGACTATAACTTATTTTGCCCATTTACCCCTCGCTACTACTTGTGCCATTACTCCGTAATTTGATACATCTGAAAAACTATCCGTTACGGGTTCACCCTCAACTGAATTTGTTCCATTTCTCAATAATAATGTTTTCATTCTTTCTATCTTGTCGTTCATTCTGAACCACAATCCTAACAACGATAACTTAATATCCTCTGGTGTTTTTAGAATAGTTCCCACTGCAATATTTTGTGGACCATAGTCGTATTGTTTTCTACAAAACAATTCATATTGTTCTGATTGTATTTGTAGAAACTCTCCTGTCATTTCAGGATAAGTTCTTTCCATATATTTTACGACATCTTGTGTGTCTACCATTTCCTGGTCCTCTTTGGTTAAGGTTGCTTTTGGTATTTCTCTTTCAAAGTCAAGAGCGGAATCTGGTAATCCCTTTGGTGAATCTTTAATCATTATTTACTCCATATTTTTTTTAGTTGTTTTTCATCTACACCATACTTTGATATAATTGAATATACAACATCTTTACCCATACTGTCAAGTGTTTTTTCTATATTTTGTGAACTTTCTTCACAGTGTTCACATAATATATCCATAGCCCAACTTTCTATCTTTGATTTCTTCTTAGATTTAGTGTATCTGAGAAATGTTCTGCTTTTGGGAATTACATTGGTGTAGAATTGATAAACTGATTTAGGTTCT
>Ga0181409_1000352_pt1 | contig 18567 bp, 22 predicted proteins | sample 32SPOviralmetaG_FD_130138 | JGI IMG/M metagenome (GOLD analysis project Ga0181409, IMG submission 130138) | Marine viral communities from the oligotrophic San Pedro Time Series (SPOT) site, San Pedro Channel, CA, USA - 32 SPOT_SRF_2012-05-30 | ecosystem: Environmental > Aquatic > Marine > Strait... | reverse complement strand
TGTTCTGTGGCATTGAATACACATCTGCGATTATCGATCCCAACATGTGCCAATATATCATAACTTTCTACTCCTTTAATATATTTTTTTTTACTGCCACTACCATTATTAAAATGATAAATTGTTGTTATATTACTTTTTTCTAATCTTAATGTTGCAGATTTAACTTGTATTCTTAAATATTCGTTTTCGTTCCAAGCAATTAAATCTACAGAATCTTGTTGTGCTAAACTTACTCTCCAACCTAATTCGAGTAATGCACTAGCACATATATATTCGCCTATTAATCCTTTTGTTGTCTCTGCAACTTTCATTATACTTGTGGTATGCCAATCATCTGATTTATACCAAACATCTCCATAATTATAAATGTAAAGAATAAAAGCAAAATTCCACCTGCAATTAATTTTCCACTAAAATTAGTTGACCCTATCTTTATTGCTATAAATTCATTACCTAAAATTCTAAGAATTAATTCAAATGAATTATCACCAACATTAGCTGATACTATTTTTTTATTTTCCAACACTTCTTAAACTTTCCATTACTTTATCGATATTTGGTTCATCACTATTAGGTTTATAAATACATTTATATTGTTTAGGACACCAACTTTCAATCATAAGTTCATAAGTCTTATTTCCACCTTGATATATACACGCTTGTTTTCCTGTAATTTGCGACTTAATTCTTTTTTTTAATCTGCAAGTTGTATATTTAGGATTAGGAGTTACACCTTGATGTTTAAGTTGTTGCTTTGTATATGCTTTAGGTTTGTATTTATAACCATCTGCAAATGAAACATCTGAATTACATAACATTGATAAAGTTAATGGTAATATAACCATATATTTAGTCATTATATTCTCTAATAATAAAACTATTTTGTGTGTTAAATGGTTCTATTGCTTTTGCTCTATCTGACCAAATCATAGCAATTATTCCAATAAAACCTAAAACTAAAAATCCTAAAAAAATCCAACCAATAACCTCAAACATTTGTTGTCGCATCTTTTGTTGTTTATAGACCATTTCTTGTCTTTGTTTTCTTATCTGACCCTCCATAGCTAAAAGGTCACTATATGCACCCGGTCCATAAGTCATATTTAAAAACATCTTTAATTCATATCTTTGTTCTTCTAATTTCTTTTTTGCAGAAAATGCTTGTATTGCAGCTTGTTCTATTGAATTTTTATCAAATAGCTTTTTAAATAATGGTGGGTTTTTAGCTTGCTTTTCTGCATTATCTATATCTGAAACTGCACCCATCCAACGACCTAAATCGCCTGACATTTGCTCTATATCACGACCTATTGCAAAACCTTGTTTGATTGCATTAAATGCTTTTGATGCAACTCCAACTGCTAATGATATAGTTACTGGGTCTATAATAGGTCTCCATTATTTTCCTAAAAATTTCTTGATTGTATCTGTTTCATAAATACGAATGCAAAACCAAATAATGGATAATACTGAACCAATCAAAGCTGCAACTTCTGGCAACATACCAAACAATGAAACACCTGCAGTTGTAGCAGCCGTCATATCAATCGGTGTCTTATTCATGTTAATCGCCCTTTTGCTAACTTTTTACATTTATATTTTTTTGCTCTATATTCTGGATAATAATAAGGAACTTGTCTTGCTATCTGTATTGCTCTTTCAACACATTGTTCTTCTGTTTTGTAAATGTCTTGTATATCTTCTAATTGCATACAATTATTAGGGTTGACAAAACTACATATCATAACAAAACATTTAAACATCCATTAATCAGCTTCCTCTATTGTGTTGCCATCAGCTACCCATTCAAGGATTGCTTGATAGTCTGTGTTGTCAGAGTCTAGTGGCACAGAGTAAATTTTACCATTTATGGTAGTTTTTATTGCAATATTATCTGTATCTTTAATATTACGTTGATATTGTGCTGAACTTATATTTGAATTTTCCATATTTATAACTCCGATTTCACTTCCATATAATCATTAGTGTCAGTAGAAATCATATACCCTCTAAATTGAGTTAAACCACTAAAAGCACCACCACTTGTATAAAAACCTAACGAATCATTCGTTGAATCAGATGTAAAGCTAAACCCTGACGAAGAATAAATTTCAGCATTACCTTGACTAGCTTTTAGTACACCATCAAAACTTAAAGTTGGACTTGCTCTCATTTGAACAGGGTGAAATGCTTTACCTTGAATATCTGTTGTTCCATATGCAATCGCAAAATTTAAATAAGTACTTGGAAATGTTCTACGGTAATAATACCTTTGACACATATTTAGTGTTTCCCCAAAGGATAAATGCTCAAATGGGGTAGCTTGCCCAACTTCTAACTGCACTCCAGTTATGTACCAAGTAGCACCACTTGTGGTAAACCAATTAGTAGAACCAGTAGCAAAAAAATCACTTGTTGCTGTCCATTGATTTAAGTTAGATGTTCCACTTGAGTTTCCAAGACCCCAAACAATGTTCATGCCCTCTGTATTATCTGTTGCCCAAGTACCAGAGGTATCTCCAACAAAAGTAATAGTTATTCTTTGCCAAGTATCTGCTGTGTTAATTGTGTACTCAGTAACGTAAGAACGATTGGTTGATGAATTTCTAAATGCAATAGAGTAGTCACCAGTAATAGAAGAACGTACATAGAATGAAAGAGTTATGGTCTGAGCATCAGATGAACCAAAGTTTAGGTGAGCCATATTTTGTCCCTCTATTCGTTGTACAAACTGACAAAAACCAGAACCAACAGCTGAGTTAGTAAACTTCAAACTATTTTTAAAGTTAGCAGGAGATTCTGTTTCCTGACTCCACCCTAATGTTCCAGTCTGCTTTAGACCATAAAAACGATCAACGCCATATGTTACTGAACCTAATACAGAACCACTCGTACCCCTCTGTGCCACTTGCATTGCACCATTTATGATAATATTTCTACGCCCACCAAACTGACCACCATTTAGACTTGATGCGTGTAATGCAACGGCACTAGATGTAGTTCCTACACCACCATCTTTGAGTGTAACCCCATCAACTGCAACCCCTGCATCTGCAACTTTTTCTGATATTGTTCCTACTGTTAATGTACTCATAAATTACTCCTTAGGGTGCTTGTCTTTGATAGCTTTGATAGTTGTCTTCCAAGCATCTATACCATTATGATAAATGTTATCTAGTTGGTCTGCTATAGATGGATAGGCTTTTGCTCTATCTCTTTGATATTTATTTGCATCATATTCTGCTTGAAGTTCTTTTTGTTTAGCCAATATATCTGCTTCTGATATAGGCTTTGTGCCATTGCACCATTCAATTTGTTTTACGTCATCTTCTAGTATAGCAAATTCAGCATTTAAATTTATAGCTTTTATTGACTGTGCGATGTTTATCATCCAGCTATCTCCATTAATGTTAGTGTTGAATCTGAACTTGATTTTGATATTCTTAAAGTCATTTCGTTTGATGCATCACTTACCTTACCATTTACTGTATAAGTAGTAGCACTAGTAGTGCTTGGAGAGTCTAAAAATATCATACTACCATCAGCAGGAATTGCATAATAACCTATACCAGTTTGGTCTGCATATGCGTCAACTGATTTTTCTGCTATCTGTGTGCTACCTCTTTTGATTTCAGCAAAAATAGCACGTCCTGCATCACCATTTTGGAAAACATCAAAACTTGCATTGACTATCACTAGTATTTTAGATGAAGTTGATGTTGGTGTAATAGCTTTAGATAATCCAGTTGTAATATATGATGCACTATTTATTTGTTTTTCTGTGCTAAGAACTTGTTGAACAACTTGCAACACAGCACCAGTTCCTAAATTAGTGGTTGCTAATTTACTTGCAAGGGTAACATTTTGACTTGCATCAACAGTTACAGCAGTTGTATTAGCAGTTTTTATTATAACTTGGTCATTAGTAGATAAATCTAATCCACTGTCATTATCTCCAGTAGAGTTTACAACACTATTTACTTTTATTTCTGACATTAAGCAATCCTCACTATTGTTAAAAACGTACAACGAGCAGTATCACCACCAGTAATAGATGAATTTTGTAAATTATTTATATTATGTGAAAACTCACAAGTATCTGAAGCAAGTAAATTTCCAAAACCTTGTAAGTCAACTTTTGTCGTTGCATTAGTTGATTTATAAATAAAAGTTCCAGAAAGAGTTAGTGATGCTCCCTCTCCACTATCATCATCTCTTGGTACTGCAGCACTACCTTGTATGGGTACAAAAGTTGAGCCATCTGTTGCGACCCTTACTAATGCACCTGCATCAATAATACGTACTGTTGCAAGATCATCAGTTCGTAGACCTATGCTATAGCTAATTAAATAAACACCATTACTACTACCTAAAAGATATGCATCATTTCCACTATCAAATTTAGACTTTGTGTCATATTTAACAGTACCTTTCCCACCAAAATCTACAGTAGTATTGGTAATATCAGCTACTCCAGTTTGTGCCGTAGTTAAGTCAACATGAAAATATTCTTTTCCTGCTTCAGAAATTTGACCTGCAAAACTTGCATTTTGCGAACTATCTACTGTTATCGCAGTAGTGTTAGCAGTTTTTAAAATTATTTGGTCATTCGTTGATAGGTCTATTCCACTATCATCTCCTGCAAGATTTTGAATATTGTTTACTTTTATTGTTGAACTCATGCTATCACCAAATTTCCACTTAGGGTTAAAGTTACACCAGATGCTATTGAAAGACTAACAAAACAACCACAATTATCGCCAGATGCTATAGTTGTGTTTGTATTTAGTTCTTGCTCGTGGGTTCTAAAAATATCTTTTTTACCATTTGTTGAATCACCAGTTGTTCCATTATCTCCTTGAAAGAACCCTGCACCACCACCTGCTGAAACTTCGGCTGTGTCGGCAGTTTGGTCAAATGTAAATAAACTTATCCAAGCATCATTATCAGCATTTCTAATTTTTAAAATATTATTGCCACTATCATACCATAATTGATAAGCATATTTTGTAGTCGGTTCAGAACCGCCACTACTTTGTGAAACGATTGCTGACCAAGCATTATTTAAATCTGACCTAAAATTAGGAAATGTTTGGTTATCTATTACAAAATCATGTTGAGCCATATTTACCTCTTTAAGCTGCTATCTCACCGAATCCTTTAGCGACATAATCAAAAGTTCTACTTACTGCACTATTACTACTATTATAAAAAGTAATTGTAAATCCACTAACACTTTTACTTGTTATAACATAATAATCACCACTAGCCAAGTTTTGTGCAGAAATACCAACACCCTGTAATCCTTTAAAATTAGGATTAAATGTAATAGCTTTCGATCCTGCACCACTTACAATATCATTATCAGCAATAACTCTATCTGGCATATCAACAGTCACTGACAATGCACTTACACCCGGTGTAGCTTCACTATCAGTTGTAGTTAATATTGCTCTAAATTTAAATGCTCTAGCTTTATAATCACCGACAAAAAACTTTCTAAAATCTGTATAAGTTGGACTTCCAGATGGATCATCTTCAGTTGTTGCTATTTGTAACTCAACATTCGTGTTTCCAAATTCATTTGCATCACCATCAAATAAACCCTCTCTATCATCAAAATTACCAGTAGCATCATCAAATTGAACACCATAATCTATTCTTTCAACTGTAACATTAGCAGTAACTCGACTTGTATAAACTGCACCAACATCAATATAATTATCAAAATCATATGTTCCACTTGATGCCACAGTTCCACCACCACCATCAAATAACCCACCTGTACTATCGAAATTACCTGCAGTTGCATCAAATAAAACACTTGTTCCTAATTTTAACTTATTATCAATAACAACAACATTAGATTTTGCACCACTAAAAGTTGGGTTTTGTGTAGATGTTGCAACTGAATTTAAATCTTTTATATTTTCTATTATTGCAACTGAAGATGTTGCATCTAAACTATCATTTCCTAATTTATCAACTGCCTTAATAAAATATGTCCCTGTCATTGCCGGAACTACTGCCGTATTTGCAGGTCTTGAAACTTTATCTATTAAATCAACTGAATTAGCATATGTTGCACTTGTTGAAGTATCTCTTGAATGTCTTATCCTATAATGTGATAAATCTAAATCTCCAACAGGTGTCCAACTTAAATGTGCTTCAGTATTAATTATATTAATTGAAAAATTTGTTACATTTTGTGGTGGTGCAGTTTTACCCACTATCTGATGTTGATTTGTTACAAAAGGTGATTTACTAAATCTTGAAATTGATCTAACTCTAACATCATAAATAGCATCATCTTCAACATTAATTAATTCAAATAAATTTGCACTTGATTTACCTAAATTTATATAATCACTACTTGTTGTTTTTTTAGCTTGCACTTCAAAATCAATTACTCTTGCACTTGTGCTACTTGCATTAACAACCAGAACAGATATAGCTTCTTCATTTAAAACTCTTAATTCATCTGAAACAGATACAGTTGGTAATGTAACAACAAATGGGTCTGGCAAAATAGTATTATCTTGTTGAAATGCTTTTTCTTCAGCATCCCAATCATAAACTGCACTATTTAATTCTCTTAAAACCAAATCAACACCCATAACAGGTATGCCATTAGCATCATTTTCAAATACAATATTCCATTCACCGACTTCAAAAACTTTAGAACTAAAACCAAATCTTTGATTAGTAATTGATACTGTATCACCTACATTCAGTTGAAATGCTTTTAACTTACAAGGCATATCTAATGTTATCTGTTGTCTGTTTCTAAATAAAGCAATCTTAGCTAATCTTTGTGCCATAGGTGAAGAAGTTGTATATGGTAAATCTAAATCTAAAAAGATTTGCTCACCATTATCTTCGTTTTGAAATGTTGTAGATGTAAATGCAGGATAATCTGCAGCAACATAATTATTAGTTGGTGATGTAAAAATACCTTTAACTGCATTGTAATTATCACGTCTTGATCGTCTGGATTGTAAAGAAATAGAACCTCTTAAATCATTTTCATCTAATGTTACAGTCGGAGCAACATATTTAGCTGCTTTTGTTTTAAATTTACCATTAGAAAAAATAACTGATCCACCCATAGAGGTTAATAAATTTTCTAATATTTGTTTTGGACTTCCATTACTTTCAAATGTTCCATTAATTGTATATTTTTTTTCAGTACCACCACCAGATAAAGTAACATTTTCATCACAAATATTTGCTGCAGTTGTGAAAGATGTATCATCTATTTCTGAAGATGATGATCCAAAACCATAAATATTATCTGTTAAATAGTCTCTTATAGCTAATGCAGGATTTGTTGAATAAACAGTTGTTGATGTTCTAGGGTCAAATAATTTTTTACCTTGAACTATAGCTGATATGTTTGGCAATCCATTTGGAAAAGAATCTGCATCAAATTCTAATCTAGCGTACATATAAGCTATGCCACTTAATTTATGTTGATCTGTCCATTTACCATTACTATCATTTATTAAATCCCCATCTGCTGATTGAGATGGTGATCCCAAATGTTTATTAATTCTAATTAAGTTTGCATATTGAGTTGGTGCAATACAATTACCATTGCCATCTAAAGTAATTGCAACATCATTTATATATATTTGACCAATAGAATTAACTTCATGTGATGCCATTAAAATAACTAGATGAAGAAACTTATCGTCTTCTGTACTTTCTGCAAAACCTAAAACACCTGATACTCTTGTTTCTCCATAAATCATTCTTCTAGCAACAGTTGGTTGCTTAATCATTTGTGTTCTGTTTTGTGTTTCTGAAGCAAAATCACTAAAACTTGGCAATTTTGGTTTTGGAGAAAAACTTTGTAAAGCTGCAGTTGATGCTGCCGTTATAACATATGCTTTTGCAAATAAAACTAAACTACTTCCACCAGTAGCAGGAGCAAGAGCAACTGCTGCAACTGCTGCAACTAATGTTGCTGGATTAGTTAATGCTTTAACAAAATTTTTAAAAAATCCCATTAACTACCCCATATTATTTCTTTATCTTGTAAATCAGCAATAAACTCTAATCCTTTATCTGTTGGATAATCTATCTTCTGATCTTCAGATGTGTATCTTCTTTCTCTGCTTCTTTCTAAGTCAATTAAGCGACTTTCAGCAGTCAAACCTATATTGGCAGTATCACCACTATCTTCAATACCCATTGTGTCCATACGACCACTAAACATTAAATAAGGATCGGAAACAACTGCATTATTATCATCTAATAAACCTAAATATAACTTTGCAGGTCTGCCTTGATATGTTTCATTTAAAGCACTTGATATTAAATCAGATGGTATTCCAGATAGTGTAATATTTATTCCATTAGCTTGTATATCAGCAGTTTCACTTATTTGAGAAACATTAAGAAAATCCCCAGAACCAAAATAAGTTGTGCCACCAAAAGTAATATTTCCATAACCTGTCCAAGCAACAAAATTACCTCCATCAAATTCTAAATCTAAAGCAAAAAAAGGTTTAAGCGAATTACTTTCTAAAATAGTATTTACTGAAGTTGTTAAATCTCTACTCATATCGCTTCTGCTGCTCCAAATGTCATTGAGTAAATACCATCTGTACTAATTGACCAATTATGTGTTGGTGTTGTCAATCTAAATAAACCAACTGCACTTGATACAACAACTGTTGCTCCATCAGATGGTGATGATCTTAAATCTGGATAAATTGTTAAAGCAACTTCACCAGAGCCATTACTATCAGCATCATCTAAAACTTTATATATTCTTGCATTAGAAGTTGTGCCTAATTGAATATAATCACCTGCTTTTAAATAACCAGTTTGACTTGCCGGTACTCCATCAATATTTAAAGTATCTCCAGTTTGACTTGCTCCATTAACTACTGGTGTTCCTGCAGAACTAGATGCAGTTCCTCTAGGTGTTGCACTATTTGGATCACCTAATAGAAATGTTCCATATTGACCATATAGCTTAATAAAAAATGTGTTCCACACTTCTGCATCTGCTCTAGACATAGGTGGCAATGTTATATCAGCTTCAAATCTTTGACCTACATTTTTAAAAACTTGTTGCTCATATGTAAATGGTGATGCAGTTGTTCCTACTGAATTTCTAGCAATAAAATTAACAGATTGGACACCTGTAACTGTTGGTAATGTCAATGGATATGTTATCGCCATCTTTTATGCTCCAAATGCTGATCCGAATTGTCCACCTCTACGTCTAGCATCATAAACTGCACCTTTTGCAGCTTCAGCTATTTGTGGCAACATTCCTAAAACTTCTGTTCTAACTGTTTGTGCAACTCCAGTACTTAGGTTAATTGTTTGGTTAACAACAACTCCACCACCACCCATTTTATCATTAGGAATAATAGAACCACTTCTATTAGGAACAAATAACTCTGCACCTCTTTCTCCAACCATATATGGTTTCCCTCTTTGAACTGAACCACCTATAGCTTTTCCAGTAGGTGTTGTTGATCCAGATGATCCACCTATTGCAGTTGTCACAAATCCAAAAATCTGATCTGTTATATATTTTTTTATTAACATTCTTGCTAAATCACTAATTATAGAGTTAGCCATATCTTTAAAGGCATCTTTAGCTGAAACTGTGCCTTTCATTATTCCTAATAAACTTTCCTCTAAACCACCTAATGCTTTAATAGTCATCTTTTCAATAGATTGAGTTAAATTATCTGTTGTGTCTTGATATTTTTTAACACCATTTGTAACACCATTTAGAACTTGTTGCATTACTGTCAATTCTTTAGTGCTTTGTTTGACGTTTTCTGTCAAATCTTTTTGCCTTGTGCCTACTCTCCTAATGATTTCATCCATTTTAGTAAAATCAATATTAATTTCTTTTATTCTATCAAAGTTTTTAAAAACATCTCTTGTAAAAGGTGAAAAGTCCATAATGGCATTCATAACATCAACCATTGCATTTAAAAATCCTTGCAAAGCTAAAATAACTGTTTTTAGTGATTGCAAAAATTCACCTGCTAATGTTCTTCCAAAAGCACTTACATTTTCATTAGAACCTTTTATAGTATCTAATATTTTATCTTTTAAGATTGTAGCTAAATATTCTAAAGCAGGTGCTAAAGCTGATACAACTTGATCTGTTATACCTTTAAATAATTTACTTAATTTTAAAATAGCATCATTAGCTTTTTCAACACCTTTAACTGATGAACCAGATAATAATAATCCTAAATCATCTGCTTCTTTAAACATTTTACTTAATTCATCAGAGCCTAATTTAAGAATGTTTACAAATGCAACACCCTCACTATCAAATAATTTAAATGCTAATCTAACTTTTTCAGAACTGCTTTCAACTTCACCAAATGCATTTGATAATCTTAACATTTGTTCTTGTAATGGTAATTTAGACAATTCAGTTGCATCAAGATTTAATTCTTTTAATGCACCTTTAGCTTCACCTAATCCATTAGCTGCTTCAGCTAATCTTCTAGTAAATCTTTGTGTTGCCATATCAACAGTACGAATTTCAACACCAGAAACTTCGGCTGCAAAACGTAAAGCACCTAATTCTTTAGTTGTAACTCCTAATTTAGATGCAGTTTTTCCTAAAGTATCAATGCTTTTTAAAGATGATCGAATTAATAAACCAAATCCACCAATACCTGCTAATCCAATTAAACCAGTTTTAACACTTAGTATTGATCCTGCAATACCTTTTAAACCTCTGCCAACACTTCTAAAAGCATTTCTTGTTTTATCTACTGCTGAAAGTGTTACTTTAAGATTTTGGTTTGCCATCTTCTACTGCCTTAAAATATGCTTGCCATTCATTTATATCTGATAAAGTTAAATGTTCAACTTCATCAACTGTTTTGTGTAAGCGATCTGCCAAAGCTAATAAATTAAACCTTAACAAATCGCTTTTTAGTTTTTTTCTTGTTCCTCTAAAGAAACAATATCACCAAACATCTTTGCCGATAGTTCTGCAATTATGCTTACTTGTTCACTCATTAGAAAAGGTTTATCCGATAATGTAAATGCTTTCTCACCATCTTTAGTTTCAGCTTTCATTATTATAAGATCAACCATTCCATCTACAGTCATATCATTTAGAAAGTTTTTATGCTTTCTCTGCAACTTATTAATATCACCTGCAGTTATAGCACTAGCATATAAAATTAATGGAGAATTATCTTCTCCCCATTCTGGAACTTCAATAGTTCTTTTTTCTTTTATACGTCTAGATGCAATCTGTTCACCTAATGACATTAATCACCTCTAAACAGTTGCTGCAGTAAGAGCACCAGAGCCTTGCAATGTAAAAGATGCTTCAACCATACCATCAAATGATGATGTAATTGTTCTCCCTGTTACGATTGCAGTTCCAGAATAATAAGTGTCACCACTTGTTGCACCCTCTGGATAGACTGCTAAAGTTACAGATGCACCAACTGCGAATGATACTTGACCATTTGTATCTGTTTCATCCCAAAAACATTCAACAGAACCAGTAAAGGTTTTTAATCCTGTTAGATATGTTCTTGAAGTGTCACCCATTGTTGTATCTTCAATGGTATCTGCACTTTCTTCTAAACTAAAAGAACGAATTTCAGCGACTGTATTTGAGCCACTTTTAACTGTTCCCTCTGATCCTGCGTGTGTTGCCATTTTTATCTCCTTTTAAGCTGCAGTTTCTACGTCATTTTCTAAGGTTCTATAAATTACCTCAACTGTAAAGCGACCTATGGCAATAGGTTGTTCACCATCACCACTATAGTCACTTTCAAAAGATGTCACTTGTGTATCTTTCGCAAGACTTCCAAACGTAACATCTGATGCAATAGCTTCTTCAACTTCTACTGCAATCGTGTCAAGTGTATTGTCATAGTTGCTTGTCGCTTTAACATATGCTTCAACACCAATTTCTAAAACCCTATTTATTGATCTAGGTCTTGTTAATGTATCAAAAGTTGTAACTTCTGACTTTGTAAATATACATAATCCCGGAAGATTATTACTTTCTAATGGATATATTCTTGATCTAAAAATATTTGTTCCTGTAGTTGTTAGATTAGTCAACCTTGTAACCATAGCATCTCTAATTTGATTCCTTAAATGTGCCACTAGTTTTTCTCTAATACAAAAGTTGTCATTCCAGTTCCATCATCTTGAACAATCCTAATTGTATAACCCACACCTAAAATTGTTATAGCATCACCCTCTGTAGCACTAGAAACATCATCAGTTCTACATAAAAATCGAGGTTGCTGAATTGCAACTCCCACACTACCACCTGCATCAACCTCTATAAATTCGTTATCAAATATACCAGTTATATTAGCAGCAGAACCACCTTGAACAGTATAACTTGCAGTAGTTCCAAAATCATCTACTTCTAAGAATAATAATCGATCTGCTGCACTTTCAACTGCCATTACTCATCCTCTGGTGTTTCTAATGCTTTAACTGCTCTGTTAATAATACTTTTTTTTGTTTTTTTAACTTTAGCTTCTTCTGCGAAACCTCTAGAAATTAATTTGTTTGCAATTCTATCATCAATGTCATGTTCTTCACCTGCAAACATATTACCATTTGTTCCGATATAACATTTTTCTAAAATTTTAATTTTCATAAATACCTCGTAATAGTTAATGGAGGTGATCCGAAAACCACCTCCAATTTATTATGCTAATTAAGCAGTTGAGATTTCATCTGTCTTAGCAAATGATATTGCATTTCTTAATGCAACGTCAACTTCTTGCATAACACTTATAGTCACATCACCAGACTTTGAACCAGAATATGGGTCAACTATGATTGATGGTGCTCCAAATAATCCCACCATTAACTGTGAGAAGTCACCAAAGATCATTGCTGATGCATCTGATCCACCATCACCCGGGTCTAGGTCTGATGGTACATTGTTAGTGAACTCTGCCTTGTAACCATAAATGGCATTCCAAGGGTCATTCAATAACATTACACTATCAGAAGATGCAACTCTAACAGTATTAGCCATTTTAGCTTTTACTTTAGGGTTTGTTAAGAAACCTAATGTATTTGCATTCACAACTCCATTATCTTCTTCAACTAACTTAACAAGGTCTGTTATATCTGCCCAAGTTAAGGCTGCAACGTCTGTACCTGCAGAAATATCTAAATTATTCACATCTGAATTGTTTAGAATTCCAGTTGGTTGTCCAGAAGAACCAGAACCATTTATTGCATGATATTCAATCTTATCAGCAATAGAACGTAAAAGGTCATCTTGAACGATTTGCTCGATTGCAGGAACACTTTCTAACATTAATAGTCTAGACATAGTTGCGAATGCACCTAATGTTCTAGGTTGTAATGTTACACCTGCATCTGTTGGACTTTGGTCTGAAACATCTGCTGCTTCTTCAACAAATCCTGCTGATGCACCTGTTGCAATTTTAGGTATTCTAATTCTATTAGTTAGACCACCCATATAAGTAACACCTAAGTTTGACATTACTTGCTTTGCTCTTAGTGCTTCTATGAACAAGTCACCTCTTTGGATTGTTGGAACAAACTGATCTGTTACATTCTCACCAGAGATACCACCTGTGGCTGCAGTTGTCATAACACCAGAACGCCAAGCAAAATCTGGAACATACATTCCTTGTGATTGCTTACCAGTTCTTTTAGCTATTTCTTCTGACATTTCTCTTTCATAGCCTGCATTTTTCCAATCACCTGTTACTTGTGCTTGTATCATTCTTCCTAAAGAATAAGTTCTTTTTTCTTTAGATGCTTCTTCAATCACATTTACAGGTGTATCGAGTGGCTTGTCATTTCCAATAACGTCTAGAAGTTCACCTCTAAACTCGGCAATGTCAATTCCACGACCTAAAGCAGCTTCACCTAAGTCTGCCTTATTGTGCTTTCTTGCTAAAGTCATTATGTCTTTAGCATTTTTTGATGCTGATTTGGCTGCTTCTTGCCTTACTGCATCAAGATCGATATTTTCAGACATATTATTCTCCTTAATCTGAATGGTTGATTTTAATGTTTCGGAACTAGAACGACCAACACCAACAAGACTTGACTGATCTGCAGGGATTGAGACTATACTAATTTCCATTGGTGTAGTTGCTACACGATAATAATCTTCTGGATCATCTTCGCGTTCTACTTTTTTGTCGACACGATAACCTACAGAAATATTCTGTCTTATCCCATCAACGACATCGTTAAACACTTCCGAACTCTTTTCACCTTTTCCAAAGCGAACAGATGCTCTTAATCTTCGAGCATTTTCGTCTAGTTCAACAGATTCCACAACTCCGATTTGCTTTTCCATATCGTGATCTAATAATAAAGGAGCACGACCAGAGTTTAAAAATTCTAGGTTCATACTTTCTTTTGTATGATCCATAACTTCCATCCCAAATTGTCTTTTTACAGGTTCTTCACTTGAAACACCTACACTAACAATTCTTTTTTCTTCATCAATAGCTTTTTGGTCAAGCTGAATGGCTCTATAATCTAAAGAAATAGGTTCTTTTCTTTCATCATCTTCCATCTTTTCTTCTTCTTTATCTTCATATGAATTTTCATTTTCTTCATTCATTTCTTCAGATGGCATTTCTTTATGCTTTTCAAATACAACTGTAACTGTTTCATCAGTTTCTTGTACATCTACAACGTGACGATTTTCCACTTCAGCACCTCTTTCTTTATCTTTAGCGAATGTATCATAATTTTCACTATTTGTTAAGTTTACTTCACTTCTTTCATCTTCTGTTTTCATTGGATGACCCTCTGGCAACAAATCAGTATCATGTTTGCCACTTCTGTATTTGCCATTTCTAACTGCAAATAAGAAAGAATTAACTCTTGCCATTGCCCATTGTTCAGCAGAACTAACAGATGGTCTTACAGATTGTGGATTAGTGCTATATGCACCAATTCCTCTTTTATAAACTTTAGCTAACATTCCTAAAGTAACTCTTTTTGATTTAGCACTTCCGTGTTCTTCATTATGTTCTTCTACTTTATTTTCTAAAGCAGTTATTGTTTTATCTGGAAATTCATCTTCAATGGCTCTAGTTGCATCTTCATCAATCTTGTCTAATTGCCTATCTTTATTTCTTGCCCAACTTTGACCAACATCACCTCCCCACAATGCCCAAGCAATTCTTCCTGCAGATGGATAACCATCTTCACCGGGACTAAATCCCTCACCCTCTTTATCCACTTCATGCCTTGAAAAATAACTATGCATTCTTCTGACAGTTTCAGCAGACACTTCTTGTTGATTTACTAATTGTCTTGCTCTAGCAACACCAACTTCAGTTCCACCACGACCAAACTCTTTTCTCCAATCAAGACCTTTTTGTGCTTCTTTTGCCATAGCATCAGTTGGAGTTAAGTTTATATCTTCGCCTTTATACTTCGCCATCATCATCTCCACCAGTTACCTCTGGTTCAGCAGGAAACTTTTGACCAAATGGCTCAAATGCCATTGATAAGTTAAATTGGTTTGCCATTTCTTTATCACGATTAATCTGGCTAAATGTTTCCTCTACATCACGACCATAATGTGCTGCAACATCTTGATGCGACATTATTCCGTTTTGTAATCCAACAACTGCTGCATTTATTTCTTTTAATGGGTCAATCCAATTCCAACCACGACCCCTAAAAGAAGTGTTATCGTAAAATTTGTCAAATTTACTTGTGGGGATTGGTATTGTGCCAAAATCCATTGCACTTGATAACCAATCTTTGAAGATAACTTCGGCAAAATGTTGTACCATAAATTCTTGCAAACTCTTATAACCATCTCTTTCATCTAATGCTCCTTGTCTTATAGAACTATAATTAACAGATGATAAATCACTTGATAAAGCTGCATAACTAACATTTAATCCAGATGCCACACCTCTTAACATAGCACTTTCAAACTCTGCAAATCCAGTATTAGGATGATCTGGATCAAACATTTTCATATCATACCCGGCAGGTAATTGGTGAAATGTTCCCGGTTCAACATCAATTAATGGCATATGACCATCATGTAAATCATCACCCATAAAATCATCTGAATTAGGTGTTGTTAACATACCCATTTTAGATGCACCAATTCTAGCAGCAATAATCTCTGCTTCTCTATAAGCACCTAACATCTTTAATGTGCTAATAACAGAAACCATAAATGGTTCACCTCTAGTCATATGAGTTCTAGTTGGCATAAAAATATGAATCATTTCATCTGCAGGAACTCTAATATGTTTTTGACCTTGTGTTTTATTGTAATGCCTATCACCGGGGTGACTTGTTAAAACGTAATAAGCAACAGGTTTGTGATAAGTATCTAATTCAACACCCATTCTAACTTGATTACCATTTTCAAGAACTTCGTTTTTCTTTTCGTCAATCATATCAGCTTCAACTAATTGCAAGCTAAAATTATCTTTATATCTTTTACCAGATAGTTTTTTTATAAATACTTCACCATCTCTTGCTAATGCTTCAATCGCATATTTTTGACAATCTAACCAACTCATACGACCATCAACAGTTGGATTACCTAAACGACCCCAACTTTTCCAAGCATTTTCAATAATTGCATTTCCGGGTCTATCTAAAGAACCATCATCATTTCTTGCTTTAACTTGAAGATGAAAACCTTTATCACCAACAACATTTGTTTTAATTAAATTGATATATCTTTTTGCAAATTCATTATCTCTGACTAATTCTCTTGATCTGTTTCTTAAAACTTCCAGATTATATCTTAATTCACTATCTGCACTAAAAGAAGAACCAATAAAATCACCAAATAAGCGACCACCTCTTGCACCACCATAATTCCTTTTCTTCATTCTTTTTGGATTTTGGTCACGTTTTAAAAAATCAAAAATACCCATTAAAACCTCACCGAAATTGTTGCACCTGTTGGCTTACCTCGTTTAATTAATTCTTTTCTTTTATGCATAGCTAATTCTTTTTTATAATAATTTCTCCATTGAACAAGTTCATCTGGTGACATTTTAGATAAAGAACGACCATTAATAGAATAGGATAATACATCTGCATCTGCCCTACCTTGCAAAACAGTTTCAATTTTATCTAGCATTATCTCTGAATGAGTTCGTGGATCAGCATTGTTAACATCTAGGTCTGGAATTATTTCCCATTCACCAGTTGTTACTACAATCCTATTGCCACTAGATGTTTCAGTAACTTCTAATTGCCAATGGTAATGACCCTCAACATAATTAGCAGTAGCAGCACTATTAGAAGTAAAAAGATAATCACTATCTGAATTTGTACCAGATATTGTTATTTCATTAGCACCACCTGCTCTTATTCGAGCAACATATGCCATTGTGTGAGTGGTATTTGGATAATCAGTTGATAAATCTGTTCTTTTCCATTGGATAAAGTCACCTATTACGAACTGTTCTGGTTCTTCTGTAGGTGCATTGTCTGCATTAAAAAGGTTAGCCACGAATAAATCCCTTTTACAAATATTTTATTTTGTCAAGATACTATAACCTAAAATGCGATTTTGTACCATAGTTTAATTATTTCCACCCATTAATGAAACTATTACCCCTATATCGATTAGGTCTAACAGGTCTTTTAGGTGCTTCTTCTGTTGTTTTTACTTTTTCATTTTGCATTCTATCAGAAATTACGTTTAAATTTAAGTTTAAAATAGATAATGCACCAATCGCATAAACCCTACAATCTAACGCTTCATTTCTAGTTCTAGTTTTGACAAATTCTCGTCTAGGAAAACCTTTATGAAATTTAGTAACAATTTTCTCACTTGATGCTAATTGTTTAAAATATTCATCTGGTCTATCATCTGGAAAATGACAAAAACCTGAACCAACTTCATTAATCTTTAATCTTGAAAAAACTAACTCCTTAATATTATCAACACCTAAAGTAAATAATCTAATTTTACCAATATTGTTTCTTGTAGGTCTAGACACTATTGGTCGACTTTCTCCTGCCATACCTTTTATCGCAAATATTCTTCTACCCTCTCTAGGTCTAACAAAATTATAAACTGCTTGTGTATAGTGACCACCACTATCAATGCAAGCTGATCTAATTTGCATTTGTCGACCATCTTCTGTTTCATAAATATTTTTTAAAATATTTTCTAAATCATTCCATAAATGTGGTGTTGATGGATCACCATATAAAGTTCTATAATCAACACTCCAACTTTCTTCATCCTTACCCCAACCAACAACCTCTAATTCTAATCGATCATCTTGAACGTCAATCCCACAAGTCAAAATCATTATGTTTGCATCTAGCTTGTCACCAAATGGTTCTGCTCTTTCAGCAACTGCATAATCATCTACACGTTCACCTTGATCTTCCCACGTTTCAGCTAAATAGACATTTGTCCAGACCCTTAATGTTTCTGGCATCTTTTTCGCACTTAGAAAATCCCTAACTGCATCAGCTAATGGTGTCCAACTAGAATAAATTCCACTAATATGAAAACCTGCAACACCTTTAAATTCTTCAGTTGCTTTCCATTTACCTAATCTAACTGCT
>Ga0181409_1000349_pt1 | contig 18617 bp, 27 predicted proteins | sample 32SPOviralmetaG_FD_130138 | JGI IMG/M metagenome (GOLD analysis project Ga0181409, IMG submission 130138) | Marine viral communities from the oligotrophic San Pedro Time Series (SPOT) site, San Pedro Channel, CA, USA - 32 SPOT_SRF_2012-05-30 | ecosystem: Environmental > Aquatic > Marine > Strait... | reverse complement strand
ATCAGCTTTAGCTAACAGTTCTTCTACTCCATCATCATCCGATGTGTATTCTTCCTCGAGCACTTGGTCATCAACATCTTTGAACGTTTCGCCTTGGAGGGCTTCTTCCATTTGGGCATCTGGATCTTTGGCATCCTCTTCAACAGTGTCCGGAACATCTTCATGTTTATTGGATAGCTCTTTTGCTTTGTCATTTCGTCTCCATTCAAATGTGTACTGACTTGCAATTAGCAATAGTACTGCCAGAGGATCAAATACAAATATAATTGTAATAATAACCCAACGCACTGCCTGTTCTAGTATATCCCTATCTGCTTCTTCATATATAAATTCTGCAATATATTTGATAGGACCTACTTCAGCTTCCAGCTTTCTGTACTCTGCTTCAATACTATACTTTTCCTCTGTTAGTGTGTCAATCTCTGTGTTAGCAGTTTTAATTCTAGCATTCTGTTCATCAATAATTGTATCTACGTCTGCACCGCCATCAACTTTAATTTTCTCTCTTAACTGTTGAATAAGTGTTTGACTTGCTTTTACATTATCATCAGCACTCTTTCTAATACGGCTTATTTCATCTCTAGCAGTAGTTACAATAGGAGACTCAGCTGAACGTACTGTGTCTATCTTTTCTAACATTTGCACTTCTCTAGTTTTAAGTGCTGGTATTTGATTACTTCTAATGTCTTTTACAACACCGCTAAGTCTTGTTCTTTCTTCATCAACTGTGGTTTTTGCTTCTGCTCTAAGTTGACTTATTTGGTCATTGATTCCGTTTATAACTAATTTCTGTTGTTCAATCCATGCATTAGCACTGGCTCTTGTTCTTGGACCTACACTGCCATCTGCTACACTTCCTATTGTTGTTTGTGCTTGTTTTACTTGTTCACGTTCACCACTTGCAATTTGACCTTCAACTTTAACTATGGTTGCTTGTATATTAGCAACTTGATCTAACAGTGGTTGTACTGCACTGTTATCTACTTTGAGACCAGCTATTTTCTCTTCGTATTCTTTTGCACTTGTTTCTAATCGGACTATCTCATCTTTAATGTTCGTTAGCTGATCTTCGTAGGGTTTAGTTCTATCACTGTCTACACTTCTTGCATCAGCTATAATTTTTTGTTGTTCATCTATTGCAGGCTGTATTCTAGTATAGGCTGTGTCAATACGAGCTTGTTCTTTTTCTATTTGTGCATTTATATCATCATTACGATTGCCTGTACTTGTTTCAGCTTTTACAATCTTTTCTTCTGCACGAACAATTTGTGATTCTAGTCGTGCTATCTCAGTTTCGATTCTACCTAAGTTTTCTACACTTTCAATACTAGCACTGGTCTGTTCAATGTGTGCTTTACTAAGGAAGCCAAATATACCCATGCTTGTAATAAACATTAATACTAGCACAGCCACACTCAGGTAGTATCTCAACCACCAAGCGGCTCGCTTCCAATGCTTGTGTAACCATACTGCGGTTACCAACTTACCTATTTCTAATGCACCACCCATAACCATAATAGGTATGGCGGCGGCGGCAAAAATCGCCACAAGTCCAGCAATACTATAATATATTGCTACTGCTGAAATTGATAAGGCTGTTATAAAAACTAAGAAACCTAAAAACATTTACTCTCCAAACTGTTCTGCAAACCCCAAATTAATGAGTTGCTTATTAATATCAGCTTTGCTTCCGTCTGGATTTATTTTAGATAACTTTCCCATAATTCTACCGGCTTTGCCACGTTTGTTTAACATTGTTTCACAGACAAATTCGTTGCCCAATAACTCTGTTAACTTATTTTTACTGTTAATTGCACTTGATCTTAACTTTTCGTCTGTGCTTCTAACATCTTTTACATTGACACCATAAAGTTTTATTCTCTGTCTAATTGTCACATTGAATCCTAAATCGATGATTGCATCTACTGTGTTTCCGTCTATCACTCTTATTGTATTGCACTTATATGTGTACATTGCAAAATCCTTTATTATTTTATACTATTTATTGGATTTTGCTCTGGACTGTTGCTGAGATGCAAGCCATGCTTTAGCCATACGACTGTTAGGCGGTGTTGAAACAAAGTTTCTAATTGCTTTTTCAACATTGACAAAGTTTTCTTTACGTTCTTTGTCCTCTAATCCGCCACTATTGTCTACTAAGTAAAAATTGTTATTTCCAAATAATTGTTGGAATTTCATTAAGTTGTCTTGTACTGAATGCCACATTTTGGCTACCATGTCACTTGGTATAGTACGAGCTCTTTTAGTGTTTCTTTGTTGTGCTACTTCCAGACTGGTGTTTACATAAACCATCATGGTGTCGTAGCCTAATGCATCTAACGATTGTTTCATTCTTGCTGTTTTAGCAACATCCTTTGCGGTACCATCAATAATGAGACCTAATCGTCCTGCGAGATAATTCTTCTTTCTTAGGTCAGTAAGTCGTTTAGCTTTTTCTCTAGCTTCTTGTCCTTCTGGACTTCCAACTACATCTGGGTTACCTAAATCTAAATCTTGTAACTGTGCTAGCTTTTCGTATACGTCATCACTGTTGACTGTTTTTACACCAAAGCCTGTCATCATTTGTCTAGCAACAAATCCTTTACCAGAACCAGGTCCACCTGCAAGGAATATTGCCTTAAAAATATGAGGATCATTTGGACCCTCATTTATACTAGTTTGTATTACTTCATTTATTAACATGCATATATTTATGCTAAAATAGGGTTAGTCCCATCTGTAAAAGATGTGTGCTCCTATACGACCAATATGGTTCATACCCCTATCATTGGCCCATCTTGGCTTAACATACGTTGCATGATAGTGTGTCGCACCTTCTGTGATACCTCTGTACTTGTCACTGTACAGTATAGCACCAGCTACATATTGTGCTTGTACCCATCCTGTTTCATCTTTGGGATCATCACTTTTACCATCACAGTACCAGCTGAATTGACACTTGTGTCTAATAGGATTAAAAACTCGTTCTTCATCGGGTAACTCTGGATCCTGTTTAGTTTTCCAACTTTCCTTTGTGGGACCTTCATATATTACTTCGCAAATTGTATTAGGATACCTATCATCATGAACTCTGTTCAACACTACATCTGCAACTGCATATTGTCCTGCTAAATTATCACTACGACTTTCGTAATAGATATTCAGCGCCATACAAATTGCTTGTTCATCATTGCCTATTAATTTTGGATATAAGGTTTCGACCTCTTCAATTAGTTCAAAACTAACTAGTGTTTCAGCACCTGCCATATTTCCTGCTTTGCCTTCTTCAATTAATGAAAACATAAAGAACGCAAAAAATGCCACCATGACTGCATTTAGGCTCACTGCCATTATTTTAAAAACTCTATACATATATTTGCCTCACTCATTATTATTTAAGTTATAGTTCGCCAAAAATGATTCGTTCCTTTACTTTACCTGTGTCGTCAACAAAATCGACTGAACCATCTTTGATGTCACCTTTTTGCTTCAAACCATGTTTATTTTTTGTTAATTGTTTCATGTGTTTGACAGCCTTAGTTTTGTCTCCAAAGAGATCACAACTTTTGGTTTTTACACCTCCGTAATTATTATAAAAAACTGATTCAACTTCGTATGTAGCCATAATATATACCATCCTTTGTATATAATATAATACTTCAGTTACGAAATGTCAAGTTCGAATTGATAGTCTGGAGCATTTTCTGCTTCGAACTGTTCTACGATTGCCTTCTTTTGGGCAATCATATTCTCTAGCGAATATACTGCCATTCGCTTTTCATCACTTGCACCTTCTGTCAAGTTAATGATTGCACCTTCAAGTATTTCGATGTCTTGGATTAAATCGTTCATTATGCAGCCTCTAATTCTAATATACCAGTTTCAGTACTAGGAACAAGGTTTAACTTAATGCCCTGTTCTTTAGCAGCATCTAGTATAACTTTTTCAAAAGCAGGTTCAACCATTTCTTTTACTTGGTCCCAGTTACCTGCATAGTAACCGTTGTTTCCGTAGTATTCTGGAAGTGCAAGGTCATGTTTTTTAAGTTTAAGGACTTTTAACTGTTTGCCTCGGTTACCAAGTCCGTTATTAAATATATCATACACAACATTTTGAGCAGTTCTAAATCTTTCTAAACATCTGTTTTTGTTGATGTTTGGAACTGATCCTTGCATCGGAATCATTTCATTTAAAGCGTCTATAACTGTCTCTAAATTACTGTTGGTCCACATATTCAACTCCTTGTTTGTTTAACTTATACATACACTATAACACCAAGATGTCTTGTTGTCAACAAAAAAGACGCCATTAAGACGTCTTTTTTTATCTTTTTTTGCATATTAATTATTCTATGCCGTTATTGGATTTCCATACACGATATTTGGCTTCTGACCATATTATTGTAGCTACCATAACAATACCAAACGGTAATCCAAAAGTCAATATCCCGTATAGTTCTGCTTCAACTTTTCCAACACCATTTTGTGTATAGATCCATTGAAATCCATTTATCATGCCAAATATGACAGCAATGATTACCATCCATTTGACTAAAATTTTTGTTGCTTCTACAACGGTTTGCATTGTTTCACTCATATTATCATTCCTTCTGTTGAGCGGGGCATCATTGCCCGGGTAAAAAATTTCCTCCCAAAAATACTCTCCCGTTTTTAAATTGCTTCAAAGCCGCACATTGCAACTTTGTATTTTGTTGTTCCTAACAACATTTGGTCACCCATTGAAGTTGACCGTAGGCCCATTCCGCCTTCATTTAGTGGTGCCATTACAGTAACAGCATCATTATAATCGCCATTTTCCGTACCGTCGTCGAAAGTTTTTTCTTTACGGCTCCAACTACCCATTACATTGTTAGTCCAACGATATGCATACTCAAGTGCTTCGTTTACTTTCATATTGTCATCGACATCAACAAATGCTACTGTACGGGGTGAATCTTCAAACGCGGTGTGAATAACTGCTACTTGCATCTTTATCTCCTTATTAACTACTTACAGTATACGTTCAAGACGTCATACTGTCAACCTTTTTCTTATATTAAATCGAAAGCATATTCGCCCTGTATTGGGCCGTTAACTTCAACTTTAACATGATCTGCAACTACTTCATTAATTGCACCAATTACATCATCAATTTCATCTTCTGTTACAGAAGCAAACAAACATCCGCAAACAAAGTTTGGATCACTATTGGGAAGTTCTTCGGTAACTTTCTCAATCACAACACGTTCTAAACCCATTTTTAACTCCTTGTTTGTTTAACTTATACATACACTATAACACCAAGATGTCATACTGTCAAGTGTTTTTTGGAGGTTTTGTTGTGAAATCTAAATTAAAATCATCACCAGCTATTAGATCATCTATACTATATTCTACTGTATATGTTTTGCTAGTATCTACATTTTTGATATCTGCGAATAGTCTATCCAATGCCTCATCTGTCCAATTACTACTAGTATCTATATCAGTGTATATAACATTTTGAAACTTTTTCCATTCATAGTAGTTTTGGATATCAATTGGATCGCAAGGATCATATCCTTCGGCTACCATATCTTCTAATAGTGCAGTATCATGTAGTCCACTTTTACGTTTAGCTCGCTCTACATCAAAATTAAATATTTCTGCTGTCATTAGTCACACTCCGGAAACTTTTTTCTTACCAGTTGATGAATTGGTTCAAAATGACCATTCATGTGTTCAGCTACATATAATTTGGGTTCTTGTGTTCCCCATTTAAATATAGCAGTTTTTGCCATATTAAATATCTCTCGCTTGTTAGCATTTATTAGTGTATCAGCGGGGTTGTCATCATCTATTTCATCCAGATAACGCATTGCAAATGTTGCAATATCTTCTACACTTAATGGGACCTCTACTTTTGCCAAGATCTTTCTACCATCGCCAGTGTCTGTTGACCTCATTGTTTTGCCTTTCTATTGCCTATGTTAGTATTCGATGTGCCATGACATCTCTCCATTCATTCTTACTATAGTAAGAGTTTATGGCAAGATGACTCGATTGTCAAGCGAAAAAGACAAAAAAGATTATCTTTCTTCTTGACACAGTATTTATGCTTCAATAAATGTAATTGCTGAACTCCAAGTAACACTTTTACCTGTTGATCCTTTTGCTCTTACACGAAATTGGTTTGCAATAATCTCTGCATTTACATTCCAACCTGTATATGATACAGTCCAATTACTATTTTGATCTGGACTTAATTCGCCGCCTGAGATTGCTGTATTGGCAGTGTAAGTGTTTAGTTCGTATTCAACTACATCACCTAAGTTATAACTTGCCATAGCGTCCCAAGGAGCTACGCCTAAATCTGATGTGCCGCTTCTTTGATAGTCTATTTTAATAGGAGTACCAACTAGACTTAAATTACCACCAGTATTTGTTACTAAGCCTTCTACTTTAAATGCTTGTTTTTCGCCTGTAGTTGCCACACCTAATGCTCTTACTTCAAAGAACCAAGTCTTATCACTAGCTGGTTCTGGTGTGCCACCATTAAACTGTAGTATTGTAGCCGTACCATCTGTAGTAGTAAGAGGATCACTTGGTACTCCTCCCATATTTGATATATCTACAGTTGTTGCAGTATTTGTTATTGTTACTGTACCGTCTGTACTTGTTATACTTTTAAATGCAAAGTTGTCGCCTGTTCTAGCGTCAAACACTCCGGTTCCAGTACCAACATTACTTGCAGTAATACTATCTGCAAGAGTAATTTCGTTAGTTCCTTGTGTAACTGTTATACCTGTACTACCTAAAAGTGATCTAAAGTTTAGTTGTTGTCCAGTGTTGCCAGCAAATACATTACTACCAGATCCTAAATTTGCACCACTTGCGCCACCTGAACTAGTAAGTAAATCTTTCCAACTAGTAGTATCACCATAGTACGCTTCAATTTGATGGGTATCTGAGTTGTAACGCATCTCGCCAACTTCTGTTTGTGGTCTTTGTGAAGTTGTTCCAACTGGAATTTTAATAGCTGCTGTTCCTGGTATTCTAGTGTTTTCTTCTAATTCAATCTTAATATCACCACCAACACCATCAGCATTAGTAACTTTTAATTGCCCACTAGTTGATTCAACTTTTCTAGCTCTACTAACACCTGCATCTTTAACTACAAGTCCGCTTCCTGACTCAGTGTTTAGGTTACTGAGGAAGTCAAATAGTGTACTAGTTGCTTGTTGGTAATCTGCTATTGTACCAGTATCACTAATATTTGGATCTTTCCTAGTGAACATAGTAAGTATGTCACTGCGAACAACAATATCATTTACATTTGTTGTTAGTGCATTTTGTGCAGCTTCACTGCTAACAACAAATAGTGTATTTGAAGTACCATTAAAATTTTGTATTACAGTAGTACCACTAACTGTGCCGCCAGCACCTGCAATATTAGTACTATCTGTTATAAATCCTCCAGCATTATGACCAGGACTATCCGGAATAGTTGGAGTTGATCCAGCACTGTTTTCTGTTTCACGTTGTTGGAAATTTTGTGTAAATCCAATAACATTACCACAATAATCATAAACCGGTGTTTGTGTATCTATATTAGGTTGAGGATCATCATTGAGTAATAATATATCTAATAGTTCTTGATCTATTAATACACTAAAAATATTTGGATATTCGATAGATTCTTCACCAAACACTCTATTGCCATTTGTATCATATTGATGACCTTGCTCAGTTTGACCTGTACTTTGTCCTCTACTATATTGTACTGGATATCCTCCTAGTCTATCATATAGACTTTTTAATTGACTAACAAGTCTAGCATTACCAGCAATTCCACCGCTTGCACTATTATGTAGTACACCTATTTCACTATTACAGTTAGAGTCGGGAGTAGCAAATTGACTACCACCTCTACTAAAACTTCCACCAATATCATTTTCAAACTTAACTAAATTACTAATGGTACTCTTAATACTTGAAATATCATTTTTAATTACATCTAGTTCAGTAGCAATTAGCGTTCCGTTTGTAACTTTAGAAATATTATCTGCTAATCTACCTAGTATTCCGCCATTGAATATATTAGTATTAAAACTACCGTCTGCACTAATACATGCACACATATCATTTGTAGCGATTGAACCAATATCATCTGTAATTGCTTTACCAGCACCAAGGAAACTACCCATAGCACGTTCTAACATATTAGGAATAGCAATAGGATCAACTGGTGTTTTACAAAAGTTAATCATATTAGCTACATTTTGAGCTTCACCTAATACACCATTTAGTCTACCAAGTACGTTATCTAACTTGGTATGATCCATAAACTGTTCTACACCAGATTGTAATTCATTTAGTGCATCAGCTAATTCGCCTTGTATATTTGGTAAATTAAGTAGTGCAGCAATGTTAGTATGTAAACATAGTTGCACATTTGGTAATTTTACACCATTACCTGCTAGTAATCCACAAAGTAATTCTCTGAGTGTAAAACTATATTCGGCACTTATAACACCTCTAAATGCATCTGTTCCTGATGCTTTTGTTCCGCTTAGATGATGCTTAGTATCTAAATAGTCATTAGCACTTTGTAATCCAGCTTTAAAATCTTTGAATGACATTATTGTGGTCCTTGTCCGCCGTTATTTCCGCCTGCTCTAACATTCGGACTAGCACTACTAGCATCAGGCCCACAATGTGGAGGGATTGGGCATAAGCTATCAGGATTGGCTGGATCGTTAAGTAATATAACAGGAATACCATTGATTCGAACTTTACCAACAGTATCTGTTGCTATAAGTGCGCCTCCGCCGTGTGTATTATTATCACCGTCTATACTAATAAATCTATTGTTCGCTCTAACTGTAGTATTTTTAGTGACAGTAGTTGCTCCGCATATTCTACTATCACCTTGTCTATGAATAAATCTTGCCATGCAAGTATTTATAAAAGTCCTGTGAGCTTTTCTGTATCTGATCGGTCTGGCAATGTAATGCCACTAGACCCTTGCATGTAAACATTTGAAATAGCTTTAGATGGCTTGTACAATGCAACAATCTGTTCTTGACTAACTGTAATAGGATCACTACTGTGTACATCCAAACTCATTAGCCATGGAATAAGCATTACTTGTCCGTTTTGTGGATTTAGTGTTAGTACAGTTGGCTTTACAATGTGTAATGTTTTTTGATTAGTTGCTGAATCAAATTTATCAAATCTTGCTACAACTTCTTCACCTGTACTTAATTTTATGCCTATAATATCATTCTTTTTATAATTTAATGTCACCAACATCTATAACTTCTCCTATGAGTTCTCTTACCATTTCTGGTTGCATTTTAATAAGAGCTTGACCTCCGCCTGCTACTAATAGTTTTCCATTATGATAAATTTGTGGCATAGTTCTATGCCCTTCACTAATCAAAAACTGTCTAGCTTCCAGATTGGTATCTACTCTTACTTCTTCGTATTCGAATCCATGTTTAGTAAGCCACGACTTCGCCATATCGCAGTACCCGCACAGTGGCTTACTATATACTGTAATCACAATTTCATACCTTGGAATGTACTACCATTTACATCCTGTTTAGTTCCGCCAATAACATAGCTACTAATTTCAGTTTCTTGTGGTGCCACTTGTACTTCTGCACCTGCAATCCACTTTTGTGTCCAAGGTAAAGGATTACTTACACCTTTGTATGGACTTTCAAGTCCTACTGCCGTCATACGTTTGTTAGCAGTCCATTCTACATAGTCACCTAATAGTTGTGCATTTAGACCGATCATCGATCCGTCTTTGAACAAATAGTCTGCCCAGGCTTTCTCTTGGTCTACTGCATCAATAAACAGTTGTACCATTTCGTCTTTGGTTTCTTCTTGAATACGAGCAAAGTCTGGATCATCTTTTGGCATTAGCTTTAGCAATGTTTGCGTACTACCTAAGTGTACATTCTCATCACGACAGATTAATTTAATAATCTTAGCATTGCCTTCCATCTTTTTAAGTTCAGCAAACGCCCAACTACATGCAAACGATACATAAAAGCGAACACCTTCGAGAATGTTTACACTCATCATAGCTTTCCAAATTAACTTTTTAAGCTCATATTTGTCAACTACGATCTTCTTACCGTTGATAGTGTGTGTACCTTCTCCTAGTAAATTGTACCACATGCCCATTTCAATAAGATCATCATAGTGCTTGCTAATATCGCCTGCACAATCCATAATCTCACTAATATCCATCATACCATCAAAGATAACACTAGGGTTTGAGTACACATTACGAATAATATGTGTGTAACTGCGACTGTGGATAGTTTCGTTAAATGTCCATGTTGTTACCCAATTTTCTAATTCAGGTAAACTTACTAGTGGATTGAAACTGTCTGCAGGAGCTCGACCTTGAACACTGTCCAATAAGATCTGGCGTTTTAAGTTACTAGTAAAGATATGTTGTTCGTGATCTGTTAACTCTTTAAAATCTTTTGCATCACGCAATACATCTACTTCTTCGGGACGCCAAAAGAATCCCAACTGTTTGTCTGTCAGTTTATCAAACTGACGATACTTTAAAGTATCATAACGTTGAATATCAACGCCTCCATTCGGATCTAGGAACATTAAACTTTCGAGGTGCTTGTTCCGTTGATTTGCATTTAATACACTCATTGTTTCTCTTTCTTATATTACACAGCTTTCGCAGTCTTCTTCTTCAATTTCATAGTCGTCTACAGTTATATTACTTGATTCATTTAATTTGTCAATATCTAATTCACCTTGTCCGTCATAGGTGTTAAAATAATATAATTGCTTGCCTCCGTACTTGTAAAAGATCATCAAGTGTCTTAACATTTCACTCATTCCAATCTTTTCATCTTCGTAGAATACAGGATTATAACTGGTATTAACACTGATGCCTTGATCAATATACTTTTGTAATACTGCCATAATACTCAGATAGCCTTCTGGACTACGCTGATCCCATAGTAATTCATACTTGTTCTTTAGCTTGTGTATACTTGGTACCACTTGTTTTAGGACACCATGTTTACTTTGTTTGACACTTACCAAGCTACGGGGTGGTTCAATGCCGTTTGTAGCATTGCTTATTTGTGCTGATGTTTCAGCTGGCATTAGTGCCATTAGCGTTGAATTTCTAATTCCAGTACGCTTTAGTTGATCTCTTAGTTCTCTCCAAGGCATGCGTTCTTTGTGTGCGACTAGCTCGTCCACATCTTGTTTATACGTTTGATTAGGAGTAAGTCCTTCGTGATATTTTGTTTCATTACTCCACAAACATGCACCTTGCTCTTCAGCTAGGTCTGCACTTGCTTTGATCAAATAGTAACTCCATGCTTCTGCAAATGTATCAATCATTTCTAAATCGGGTTGCGAGTATGTCATACCATTTTTTGCCATCCAAAATGCCAAGTTGATAATTCCTACACCCAGTGGACGTCTACCTTCTGTAGCACGTTGAGCCGCTTTAACAGGATAGTCTTGATATGTTAATAGTGCATCGAGTCCACGCACTGCTAGTTCGCATGGCTTTGCAAAGTCTTCTGGCTTCTTAATAAGACCCCAATTGATAGCACTCAGTGTACACAATGCAATTTCACCTTCTTCGTCATTAAAATCATTAAGAGGCTTAGTGGGCAAGTCAATCTCTGCACACAAGTTACTTTGTCTAATTGGTGCTACATCTTGTTTAAACGAGCTGTGTGTATTTGCATTGTCTACGTTCTGTAGATAAATGCGTCCAGTATTTTTACGCTCGTCCATAAACTGACTGAATAGTTCTGTTGCACTAATTGTTTTCTTGCGTAGTCTTGTATTGCGTTCTGCACGTTCGTATAGTTCTTTAAACTTGTCTTGGTCACTAAAGAACGCTTCGTACAAACCGGGAACGTCACTAGGCGAGAAAAGAGTTATTTCGCCGTTGCTGATAAGTCTCTCATAGAACAGTTTACTAAACTGTACGCCGTAATCCATATGCCGAACACGATTATCATCTGTACCTTTGTTGTTCTTTAGTACAAGTAGGTCTTCTACTTCGTAGTGCCATATGGGATAGTATAGTGTTGCCGCTCCGTTTCGCACTCCGCCTTGACTACAACTCCTTGTTGCACTTTGAAACATTTTGTAGAATGGTACGACTCCTGTGTGATAGGCGTCACCCTTACGAATGGGACTTCCGAGAGCCCTAATACTACCTGCTCCGATTCCAATTCCTGCTTTTGCTGAAACATACTTAACGATGCTACTAGTAGTAGCATTGATGCTATCAAGGCTATCGTCAGTCTCAATAAGGACGCATGACGAAAATTGGCGTTGTGGAGTTCTAACGCCAGCCATGACAGGAGTAGGAAGGCTAATATAAAATAATGAAACTGCGTCATAATAATCCTTTACCCATTGCAACCTTGTTTCTCTCGGGTACTCAGCAAACAATGTTGCCGAGATCAGCATATATGCCATCTGCGGAGTTTCTTTGATTATGTTTGTTACACGATTCTGCACAAGATACTTGCCACGCCATTGCTCCATAGCCGCATAGGTCATGCTTTCATCTCTATCGTGCCTAAGATGCGAATTTAATTCATCCCATTCTTCGTTTGTATACTTTTCTAATAGACTTGAATCGTAAAATCCTTCTTCTACATTAGTCTTGATTAGTTCTAATATGTGCCATGGTTCGTAGTTTCCGTAAACCATTTTACGCAGATGATATACAATTAGTCGTCCAGCTACCCACTGATAGTTTGGTTGCTCTTCACTAATTAAATCTGCCGCACTTTTGATAAGTGTTTCTTGAATCTCGCTACTGGTAATACCACTATAAAATTGTAAACTGCTTTTAATCTCTACTTCACTTGCACTAACACCATTAAGGTTTTCACATGCTGAAAAAGTTACCTTGTGTAGTTTTTCTAAATCTAATGTGTCTTTATTACCGTCTCGTTTGATTACTTGAATTTCACTCATCTGTTTTTCCTTCTGTTATTTTGTACTTATGGTGTTTAAGTTACACGTTATGTATTATGTTTTATCACATCTACTATCTTTTTTCGATAGCCAATCATCGTGTTGTCGGATGGTAGTGTACTTATCGATCCGTGCTCGTAGTTAAGCAGATACTTATTATCGATTAAAGCACATAGTTGCTGAATGCTTTTATTTCTGTCAGTGATATATAATAGTTCGTTTGATATATTTTCGTTTGCGTAGTATATTGTATAACTCATTCCTAATGCCATGCTATCTTCACAAAAATTTCCAGCGTGTAGCATCTCCCACGGAGTGGGCCATGCACTACTTTCCACTGGATTTATTGTCATGCTAGATATAGGAGCGGTCTTCCACCATTCTACTACTGTCTTGCATACTTGTTCTGTATCATTTGTATCCAGGCCTTTGCGGAATTGTCGCCAAAGGCTAAGCCTTTCTCTCGGAGACTCATACCATGCCTGGTTCTTTAGTTGCTGTTCCAAAGTTGATATGTATATTTAAATTTTGTTATAAGGTTATCCGCATCAGTATACTGCAACTTCATTTGACCTGCTGTTGCTGTATTCAAACTGAATGTAATACCTACTGCGGCTGTTTGAGTCATGTTGTCGTCTATTGCACTAACACTACCGTCCCATGCTAATCTGAGTCTACCAACTCTTACACCTGCTGTACTTTCTAGTGTGTAATTTATAATTGCAATATTGTACAAACCAGTATCGACAACAAAAGTTGTATCAGCATTTGTTCCATTAGCAGGTAAACTAATTTCACTTGGAATTGTAACATCACTAACAATATCTACTTCGCTATTAAATCCAACAGTAATTGCACCAGTAGGAGCACTTGCAAAAGTTATTGTTGTACCTGCAATAGTATATGTACTAGCACTGACAGGACTACCTGCAACTGATACTGTTGTTATATTTGGTTTGCTTAGTGAAAGAGGAAGAGTAAAATCTACTAGTACACCATTTCCGGTGCCTACATTTACAGTATCATTTCCGATAAACAAACGTCTACTGTCCTTTGCGTATCCTAATTCGCCCGGGTCTAGCACAGGCAAGTCAGTAAAATTACCTTGTCTGACTCTTATCTTGCTTATTCTCGTTGTTGCCATCTTTTGCTCCTGATACAGTATTTATGACAAGTTGTAGAACTCTTCTACTCTCCGAGCCCATTTTTCTGTCCAATGTTCAAATTCATCTGGCCCTACTTCCCATAGTTGCCAATCGCAATCTCTACTACACATAAAAATTGCCGCATGTTTAATTTCTGTTTCAAACACTTCGTTATGTGCCATAGCATAAGCCGCGGCTTGCATAAAGTAATCGTCAATCCATTCTCTCTTTTTAGGCTTGTTGGTTTGTTTAAAATCCATAATACAATGATTGCCTTTGTATATGCCCACTAGGTCTGTAGTACCTGCATATAGTCCAGGATAGCACAAGTTTACTTCACTACCCCAAACTTCTTGGATGTCGGGTTCTATATGCTTAATAACAGTGTCTGCCATCATTTTAGCTTGTAGCATATTAGTGCCTGTGTATTCCTCATTGAGGCTCCATGACTCTAACATGTTGTGCATAATTGTGCCCACGTTTGCGGCTTCAGTTACAATCTCTTGTGCTTTCTTTTCACCTACACGCTTTTTCCAGGCATTGAGGTGTGTCATATCTTTGGTTTTGCTGAGTATAGTTGTTACACTAGGCACAGGTTCGCCATAAGGATTTTCGTAGAGGCGTTTACCGCCTACACTTTTGCGTTTAAATTCTTCATACTTGTAGGGTGTAGTAATTTTTAACATAGTTAAATGTAGCAGGAAATTATAGTGATGTCAATGATAAACTTTGCCATCTTGGGTCTAAATATGCAACAAAAAATGTAATTGCAATAGTGACAAAAACATCTGGATGTTTATCTATTAGAAGTAAAAGTTTAATAAGTTATATTCCACTTGAAGGTTTTGTTAGTTGTGGTATTTTTTAAGCGAGTAATTGTATAGCCTAAATTTTTAAAGTATAGTTCAACTTGATTCATTTGGTCTGTTTTAGCTCTGTCTTGTGTACTACCATCCCATGTTGTGAAGTATGAAACACTGTCTGGATTAGTTGCAGTTGATGTTCCTACTGTAAGTCCTAAGTCTATATTAGCAGAGCCAGAACCTATAGTAAATGTCCATGTAGTTGCCGCTGGTGCAGTATATGTTAACACAAGATTGTTGATAGCATTTTTACTTGCTACCAATCCTGGTACAGCCGCATCATTGATGTCAGCTATAACTGCATTTAAATTTGTACCAGTTGTTCCTAGTGTAACAGTAACACCACCTAGTATTACAGTTGGTGTAGCAGTTATAGTTGGGTTTGGAACACTTCCTGTAATTGTAATAGTTGGTGTACTCTCTGTCATTGTAGTGCCGTCGGTAATTGTTGTTTCATATAGTCCATTACCTGCATCAGTAATTACTTGCTTCATTAGTGCTTGCGTTTCATTAAAAATAGTAAGGTCTGCTCTTGCTATAGTTCTTGCTTGCGTTTTATTAATAGTATAGCTCATTTGTTCATATCCTTACTAATTTGTTTTTTGGCCATTTTTGATACAGTTTCATCTTCTGGATCAGCGTTGGAACGGGGTAATGCTGTATCCAGTGTAATGTCTTTTTTGTTAGCTGTACCAACACTAGTAATGGTTGCTAATAAATCCATTAAACTAGTAATATCAATACTATATCCAATAGCACGAAGTTTTGCTAATACCATGTTTGTTGGTATTTTAAATTTGCCATTGGCTTTCGCCCTAGTAATTATTTCTTCTAGGTCATTTAAAATATCCGTTTGATCTTCGCATATAACTTCGTTAATTAACATTATTTTTTAAGCCTTGCCATACCACCAAATCTCATTGGTTTTGGTCCTGGCTCAGGAGTTGATCCTCCATCTCGCATACGATTAACAAACGATTGCATAGCATCAAAACCTAGATCACCTTTTCTTAGATCCGCAGTTCTAAGTCCACCTTTGTTAATTGATTGTGTAGGCTTTGCTTTGCCTTGTGGTTTCTGACCAGGAGTAAATCCTCTTTTGTTTTGCAAGTTAGCTGGTGGTACTTGTTGACCAGGAGTAAATCCTCTTTTGTTTTGCAAGTTAGCTGGTGGTACTTGTTGACCTGGAGTAAATCCTCTTTTGTTGTCTAAATTATTAATAGGTTTGTTGTCTAAAGGTTCAAATTGTCTTGAACTTGTACTGCCTTTGGGGCCTTTGGGGTTCTCACGATTTGGATCATATTCTATGCCCATTAGTTTACCAGTATTAAGTGTTCTGGTATCCATTTGTTTTTGTCCATATGGATCTTTTTCTTGCAAGTCTAGTTCGCTAATAATATTAATAAAGTGCTCTTGAGACATAGTTCCGCTTTCAACCATTTTAAAGAGCTTGTCTTTACTCTCTAGGAACTTTTTTTCAGCTAACGCACCTCTCTCCATATTAGCAATAGCACTTTCGCCTTTAAGTTCTCTGCCTACTGGATTGTCTTCACCTGATGCAGCTTCGTCACCTGCAAATTCATCAGCATCCATGTCCATGTTTTGTGCACCATCCATTGGTGCTTGTGGATCCATGGCGGCATCATCCATGCCCATTTCGGTTGGAGCAGGCGCCGCAGGTTGTTCACCTCTGGCTGTTAGTGTTGCATTTTCAAGTGCGTCTTTTGCTTGCTTCATCTGATCTAACAATGCACCTAATGCACCATCTGCAGCATTGTTATATGCTTCAGCTACTTCAAATCCAACTTGCTGTTTCATTGCATCTACAATTGGCATAAGTTTCTGTACTTGCATTTCTGCTACATCTTCTACCATTTTCTGCATTTCGTCAACTAGTTCTTGTGCGGCTAGCAATACTTCTGCTTGATCCAAGTCAGCTTCATTAATAATGCTTTCTTTTTTCATTTTCTTTCCATCAGCTCTGTGTGGTGCAATTTCTGTGATATATGTTTTAAGTTGATGTGAGATCAACCCTAATTTGTTATACTGTGGATTTTCCCAGTACTTGAGATCGCTCTCTTTAATTGATTGTAGTTTAGCGTTTGTTGTTGACAACATTCTGTTAAGAGATTCAAAATTCATAGACGACAGGTCAACCTCATGGTTAAACGTGTCAGCTAAGATTTTGTTCAACTTCTTAACACTATGTTGTGCTGAGTTTAAATCATTTAGATACATTGTATATTCCCGTTCCTTTATAGTATTTATAGCTTTTGCATTATTTTAGACTTTGCTTCAGCCATCTTCTGTTTAGCATTACTCATCTTAGCTAACATAACATCTTCGTTACTTTTAACTTTAGCTCTACTTTTAAACATGTACACTTCATACAATGCATTATTGTATTGCATGTCTGCTTTTTCAATATCATTTGCTTTTTGAATTTTATTACTTAATAAGTTTTTAACAATACCCATTGCACTTTCAAATAATGCAATATCTTTATGTATTAATTCGTCATGTTCATATATATTGTAAAAGTTTTTTCTTTTATCGCCAAATTTCTCTTGTACAACTTCTATTTTATACTGTTGTACACTAACACTATTTTTCTGTGTTTGTTGTGTCATTGCTACCCGTAAATCAACATTAGATTCAGCACGTTCATTCAGCTGTTTAGAAGTTTTATCAAAGGTATTGATAATATCGTATAGTCTTGGTTTCATAATTACCTCGTAAAGTTATTGATATTAAGTTTATACGCTACGTCTTTGCCATTACTTGTTTTGTCTAAGACGCCTCTGCCTACTAATGTTTGTGCAATATACTGTTCTCTCTCACTGAGATTTGTTTGTTCTAACAATTCAACTCCGGCAAACTTTTCTTCAAGAAACTTGTTTTCTCTCACATTGATCCAAGTATAAAGTCCGCCTTTGGTTACCATTGCTCTCATGACTGTTGTTCCGGTGCTTGTGCTTGCTGTGGGTTGAGTATTCTCTGTGGTAATCCTGTTGCCATCTTTTTACCAAGTCTATTAGCACGTCTAGTTTGTGACTTGGCTCTGATATTAGCTTCTCTTCCTTGATCCATTGCTTTATTATTTGTACGTTTAGTCATATTTTGCAGATCAGAACTGGTTTGTCGACTTCCTGCACTATTTCCTCCGGGTCGAACTCCATATCCTGCTTCATCTACCTGTGAGTTGTCAAATTCATATAATCTCATCTTCTCTTCCTCGGTTTGTTTAGACGCTTTAATGCTCTACTAACAGGATTAAACTTCTTAGTTCTGTTTGCTTTACGAGCTATACGTTTGCCCATACGAGCTTTAGTTTTCTTTAAAGTTAAACGTTTCTTAATATCAATTGGCATGCCACATTGTCCTGGTTTGGTTACTAACCTACCAGCTCGTTGACCAACTACACATCGATATTTGCGAGTAAGTTTATTTCCTTTTCTCGCCCATACCAACACGGCTTCAACCACATTAGTGCTATCTAGTTCATTCAAATTCATAATAGTATTTATACGGAAATTAATTCATTAACAATACAATGATTGTTGATAGTATGCCTGCTGTCACAGTTGCGGCAGCACCCAGCATTATTTTATTAGTGTTGGTGT
>Ga0181409_1000347_pt1 | contig 18721 bp, 33 predicted proteins | sample 32SPOviralmetaG_FD_130138 | JGI IMG/M metagenome (GOLD analysis project Ga0181409, IMG submission 130138) | Marine viral communities from the oligotrophic San Pedro Time Series (SPOT) site, San Pedro Channel, CA, USA - 32 SPOT_SRF_2012-05-30 | ecosystem: Environmental > Aquatic > Marine > Strait... | reverse complement strand
CAACTCTTCGCCTAGCAGTATAACGCACATTACCCAAATGTTGTTGTGTGAATGGGTCACGAACTATCGACATATTAACTCGATCAACTAAAGTGTATGCTCTTGAGAAATCTCCAAAAGCAATAGGTTTAGTTCCAGCAGATACATCAGGCATATCTTTGGCTAGGGTATAACCATAACCAGCGATAGTGCTTGGTGCACCACTTACTAAGTTCAAGCCTACATGAAACACTTTTTGACCAGCAGTATCTTCTAACTGGAGAACTTTAGCAAAAGTGCCTCTGTTCATAACAAATCTAGCATTTCTTAAATAATCAGATTTAACTGCATAGATTAAGTCATAAAGACCATTAGCAGTAAGATTATTTGCATTTCCTGAGTTTGTAGCACCCACACCAGCAGTAGAATCAGTTAACCCTAAAGGTTTACCAACACCATTTCCTGATACGATTGCAGTTCCCTCTGCCACAGCAAATTGCTCTGCAAACTCGGTAGCCATCTCACTTTCCATATTAAAAGCAGAATCTTCTAACATAGCTTGTGACATATCAACCAAAGCATATAACTCATGAGCATCAATAGACATTAAGCCTGTTGTGTACCCTGTTGTTTCACTCCTTGTAGCAGTTTCAGAAACGAAAGATGCAGAAAATTGACCTGTTCTTTTAGGAACTTCAATGCCTCTTTTATCTGTACTTCTAACTTTAACGATTGATCTCATAGGTGAGAACTCAGTCACAGACTTAATAAGTTCTGCAACATATTCACTTGGGCAGTAAAAACCACCTAATGCATCATCTGACTCATAAAGTGCTTTTGTTTCTTCAGGGTCTAACTCTTGTGACCTTAAATATTTACCAAATGCTTTCATTTGTAAATCAACTTGTTTAGTTCCAAGTTCTGTTTCGGGTCTTGCTAATTTAGTTTCTAAAGCATCAAGTCTTTTTTTAGCCTCTTCTAATCCTTGTTCTTTAAGCTCGGCATCTTGTTTTAATTCTGCTTTTGTAGCAACATCATCTGCAAGTTTATCTACCTTTGCTTGAAGAATAGGGTCAGCGACACCATTTTTTTTGATTTCATCAATATTCTTTTGGTTTTCACTTTTGAAATCTTCAAAAGATTTGCCTAGATTATCAATTACATCATTAATTTCTTCCGACATAATAACCTCTTATGGTTTAATTTTGTTAATTAACTGATTCATGCTCTCAACAACATCTCGCTGTTCATCACTCCGATATGATTTGTAAAGCACTTGTGCAGTATGTTTTGCAACAGCTACAGATTCACAACCAGCATCTCGCAAGTGTTCCTCTATCTCTCTTACATTCATTTCAGCAAGTTTAACTTTTGTTATCTTTGCTTTCGGATTCATTGGAAATGTGACTAATGATATTTCCATTAGATCAACAGATTTAATTATTCTTTTCTTCTGCTTTGGGTCATATTTATAATCATCAGGCGATAGTCTATATCCTATTGACATAGAATCTAAAGCACCCATTTTCATAAGCTCATAAACTTCACGACCTTTTTGTGTACCCATTGCTAATCTGCCTTTGATGTATAACCCTTTATTATCTTCTTCTAAAGAATCAATGACACCTATCGGCTCATCTGTTTTGTGTTGATATAATAATTTTACTTGTTTTGGTTTTCTATATTTGAGTGTGTTAGCAAATGCACCCTTACGAATGACATCATTTCCTAAATCTTTGTTGTTAAATACCGAGCCATAGCCCTCGAATGTACCATCTTCTTCTGTATCTAGCTGTTTAAAATCACAGGGTAAATCTGTAATCATATCTTTTAATTGCTCTAAATCCTCTTGTATTTGACTATTATCCATTTAACCACCCAAAAAGTTAGTAAATATACGAGTATTTTAACCATATTTAGCAAAATAAGTCTATATTTATTCAAAAAGACTTTACTTTATACTTTAAGTATAATATATTGTATATATGGAGTTGATAAAAAGACTCCTAAATTTAATAAAAAACGAGGAAAATATAAATGATAGAGTTTAAAAGAAAATCAGTAAAATTAAGTGCTAAAGAACTGAATGTAATATACGAGGCACTAGGTTATATGTTAGAAGATTTTAGTTGTATGGATTATGAGGACAAAAAAGAGGAAAAAAAGACAGAAAGAAAACTAAAAGTAGCTAGAGATGTAATAACAAAAATAATTTAATGAATGGTGTGGGTATCACCTAAACTACCCAGCAATTAACAAAAACAACGAGGAAAATTATGGAAACAGTAAACAACAACGACTTTTGGATTAAAAAAAGAACACTTGGTGTGCCATCAAGTAAGATATATGGACAGTGTTGGAGTATGCAATATACAATGACTGATGAAATATCTAATTTTATATCTAATGTTATAAAACCTAAAGATGAAAATATTTGTGATTGGTCTGATCTAATCGACTGGAATAATGGCAAGTACGATAAAAGAGAAGATAATGAAGATGCTAGAAATATGACAGATGAACAGTTTGAAATATTAAGAAGAATGGCATTAGTTGAAGATACTCTCAAAGAGATATATCCACAATAAATATTTATCCATCAAAAGAAAGAGTCATAGCAATATGGCTCTTTTTTTTTATTCATCAATTATATCAACATCTTCTTCATCAAGGTACAAAGTTGTGCAACGACAGTTGATTACATTACTAGCACCACCATTAGAATCACCTGTATATTTCATATATCTTATTTGTGGCTCACTATTTTTGACTGGTGTGAGAACTTCAAAATCATCTTCTACTGCAACATTTTTTCTATTCATAGCACTGTGCCAACTTCTAGTCCTTAAATCTAAAGCACTCAACCATATCTTTCTTGGTCGCCTTAAAGCTAAATTACCAGCAATTTTGTTATTACCATAATTGTATGCTTGGTGAGTTTCTGTTCTAGCAATAACTTTAGACCTTTGTTTGCTAAATGCAGTAGACTTAGCGATCTGTTCAGCAGTATCATTTTGACCAAAACCCTCGCTGATCGAATAAGCTATTGCCTGTTGTATTTGTTTTCTTGTAGTTTCGGTAATGTAAGTCACATTCTGAGCTGTATGGGTTGTGACATAATCATAAGTCGCCTGTGCTACTTCATCTTCTGCTTTTTGTAATAATCTTGATGATTTAATAGTTGTTGATGAGGCATCAATAATTGTTCTAGTATTTATCTCTAATAGCTTATATAAGTCTTGCCAGTAATCCTCGTAGTATTTATTAGGTATTTCTCCGAGTTCTGCATAGTTTTTGAAAGCATATCTTTTATATTTATTAGAAAATTTATCGAGTTTAGTTATTAAGACTCTAGTCAATCTGATTAATAATCTCAATGATTGCCTATACTCTTTTCTTAAATTTACTTTTATTTTAGCCATTCAAGAGTTTCCTGTAAGAGTTCAGTCTGAGTACCAAATGTTTCTGTAAACCATAAAGGATTCTGATGATAAGACTCCTTAGAATTTCTGTGGTGATAAGGGCAGAGTGGAATAACCTCGAAATTAGAGGCTCTCTTTCCCATTGTGCCTTTCTTGATGTGATGAAGTTCTGCTGGTGTATCATAATAACCGAGTTTCCGACAGGCTATACAACCTAATTCTGCAACTTTTTGCATATGTTTTTTCTCAGCCAGTGTTTTTGACTTCATTATAACTTTCTTAAAGTTTTAAACCTGTGTCCGACTATTGTATCTGTTGGCTCATCTCCACGATAAACCTTAATTAAACAAGCTGGATTATCTTCTGTAGCATTTAAAGTAAAACTTGTTTTAGGTACAGATAGTTTACCTGATCTGACAATCTTTGTAATCTTACCTTTTGCTCTGCCACCTGATGAATCCCAAGAAACCATATCACCTACTTTTAGAGCATCTGCCTCTGCTTTGCTTTCTCTTTCTTTCATTATTTGATTTCGTTTAGATGTAGACCAGCTAAATCCAGCATCACCACCCCATAGCAACCATGCTATCTTACTAGCACTTGGGTAGCCATCTTCTCCTGAATTAAATCCTGTGCTTTGCTTATTGACTTCATGTCTGCTAAAGAAACTATACATTCTTAACACAGTATCAGGAGATAATCTTTCTTTATTTACTAATTGATTGGCTCTAGCAACACCTATAGAAGTTCCACCTCTACCATATTCTTTTCTCAACTCTAGTCCTCTTTTAGCATTATTAGACATAGTATCTGTCGGAACAGTATCAATATCACTCAGTGCTTTGCCATCTGCTAACAGAGATTCATATTCTTCATGAGTCTTGCAAGGCATATAAACTGTCTGACCATCTTCTGTATGTGAATGAATACCAACACAACCTATTTCTTCGGCTCTTTCTTCTGCCTCTTCTTCTGTTGTAAAAGTATCTACATCAACTGCCTCTTTTTTACCATAAGCTAACTCAAAGTCTTTTTCATTTCCCTCTGCATCTACAGGTTGGTTGTTATCTTCTACACTAGAGGCATCTACTTCGCCAATAGGGAACAAGTTGCTTGGTATATATAACTCATCAGCTCCCTCTATTTCTTCGAGTCCTAACTTTTCCCTAGCCTCATTACGAGTCATAATGCCATTTTGCACTGCTTGTGAAACATTTAGATATATTTGTTTGGTCTTTTCTGCCATTGCTGGAATACTTGTTAAGTCATACTCGATTCTTATATCGCCATTATAAAGTGGAGATAAGAACTCATTTAGATCAGATTCCACCCTAGATAGTAAAGGTATGACTGTTTCTTCATACAATCCAAGTTTTGCAGTTTCCATATTGCTATAAGTATTAGCCTCAGGTATACCGATCAACTGTGCTGGAACTCCAAAACACAGTGCTATCTCCCTTGCTGATAAGTTTAGAAGTTCTAAGAAATCCATGTCTTTTGGGTTTAACCCTAATTGTGTATATTCAAAATTACCCTCTAACAACATGGGTCTGCCTGAATTTGAACTACCTTGAAACCTCATTTCTAAATCTTCTAACAGTCTAGCTCGTTGGTCATCTGTTAGAGTAGCCGACATTCCTGTTTCATCTTTTGGCTCAAACTTTAACATTCCACTTGGAGTACAACCATTTTTTAGTAAAGCAACATTGTGCAAACCAGCAAGATTATGTTGGTCAATGTTATAAGCACTTGCTAATATTGGACTTAATCCATAGAAGTCATCTAAAGGATTCCATAATTTAATTTGTTTTAATTGAGAACGACCTGTGTCTTGATCGACAGGATATTCTTTGACTATTTGACCATCTACCATATAGCAATAATAATCAGGAATCATTGATGAGCTTGATTTTATTTTTATTCTGTCGGGTCTTAGTAAATATAATTCTCTTGGTGGTGTATCGTTTTCTGTATCTCTTAAAAGATATGAGTTTCCTGAAATAAGTAAGTAAGAATATAATGAGGCAAAGTATTCACCACCACTTTGCAAGGGATTGGGTCTTTGAAGTAATGATATCAACTCATGATTTTCTAATTCTATATCACCATCAAATACTTTTAATTTTACTGCACTTGCTGAATCTGATATAAGTTTTACACATCTATGAACGATTGCATTGTCTTGATAACCCTCTTTAGCATACTCTTTATATTTTCTAGTAGACTTACCCATATATGCCTCTAGTCTATTAATCATGACTGTTGGCGACTCTTTTTTTTGAATACTGCCTTTAAAAAATTTGTCGAATATACCCATTACTACTCCTAACTAATTTTAAACACTGCTTGACCACTATTTTGCAGTGAGGTTATCGCCCATACTAAAGCATCAACCCTATCATCATGATATTGTACCCCATTTCCTGTGAATTGGCACATTTGTTCCTCTAAATCCTTGAACACTCCTACATGATGAATCCGATTCTGCTCATAAAGTGCTGATATCGGCTCGGCTCTAACTATTTTTCCTCTACTGGCTCTCACACTTGTATAAGGAATTGATTGATTCTGTGTTCTTAATAATCTTTCAATCAAATCGCCACCATTATTCACCTCTGCTACAATCCTATCACATTCGTATTGTTTATAAAGTGATATAGCTTTTTTAACCCATTCATCAGGAGAACTAATTTGACTGGCATCATGCAATATGTAGTAATGATTATTAACATCACGACCAGCAACTATCATGCCTGTTTCATCTGAGTTCTGATTACTTGTGACAGCTGGGTCGATAGCAACCACTATTCTTTCTAAATCTTTTGGGTATTCGATCAATCTATTTTCTTCTATATTTTTATAATTAAATAAAGCACCCTCAATATCTTCCAATATTTCAGCATAAAGTTCTTGCCTACCAATACGAGTACCCTCATATCTATCTCTTAACATTTCTATAGATGATTCTGCGAGGTTGTCAATGTTATCAAATGTTGAGCCTTTTATTAGCTTAGTATCTTTTCTTTCAGCTAAAGACCTGATTATCTTAGTTGGTCTTGGAGTAGTGGTAATAATACACTTAGGATTTTTTCCTAATCTAAGAGCCATCATTAAGTTGTCAAAGGTTTCAGTGTATCTCCAAGAGGCTAACTCATCACACCAAACTCTATGAAACTGTACTCCACGAAGTCTATCAGGCTCTATTGCTGGGAATCCAATTATCTTTGAGCCATTATAAAAATGTATTTCACTATCTGATTTATTATAACCAGCATTACTAAGTAATCTCTTGTCAATTATGTTTATTAGACCTGAATCACCTGAGAATACTACCCTTTTTAGATCGCCATAAGTTGATGCGACTACACCACAGATTGCATTATCATTTCTCAAACAGTATTCAACAATGTCGTATGCACCTGTTAAAGTTTTTCCCCAGCCACGACCAGCTAAGAAAAGATGTATATTAAACTCATCACTATCTTCTACAAGTTGTGTTGGTCTTGCTTTATCGTACCACTCAATGAGTAGATTCGTTGCTATCTGCTTTTGTGAGCTTAGATTGTCGAACTGATTTGACCAACTGTTCGAATCGTTCTTTTTCATCTGATACATTATTAATCTCCACGACATCAGTTTCTTTCCAACCAGCTTGTGTCTTTAGCCAAAAAATACAAGCACCGAGTGATTGTTTTGTATCACCTGTTGCAATACTAAATAATTTAGAACTTACAGTCGCAGTAGCCTGTGCTTTACCAACTTTTAATTCTTCACTGTAGTATTTATTTAGGGTTGGTCTAGTTATACCAGCGATCAGACAGATTTGCTCATGAGTAATACCCATGCCTGATAATTTACTTACCATTCTTGTCAATTCTTCGGTTTTTTTTACAATTTTAGGCATATATTCCTTTTATAGTGTAAAAATAAAAAAAAATCAAGCCAAGTAATTGCTCTTTTGTTATTTCTTTCGACACATCAATCCTCTTTTAAGAAACTCTTTGAAAAGATTATCTTGTATATCATAACTGTCCACCTGAATGACCAGCTCGTACTTAGTTTCTTTAGGCTCTGTATCTGTGCTAATCTCTTTCTCTAAATCTGCAAAATGCAGTTCTTTAGAGTCAAAACCCCATTCTTTCAAATCCTTAACATCAAAATTGTTGGCTAAATCCTCGATATTCCACTGTCCTACATTCTTGTTAAGTCTTATATTTAATTCTTTTTCTTGATCTATAGATAAATTTAGCTCAATGCAAGGCACATAATGGTGACCCAACTCTTTACAAATGGCTAATCTTTGGTGACCACCAATGACCACATTCATTCTTTCTTTGTTCACATTGACTATGATTGGGTCTACTACACCGAACTTATGTATGCTTTCTTTGATATTCTTGTGTTGTTTTACAGTCAATTCTCTTGGATTGTATTCTGCTGGTATCAAGTCATCTATTTCTTTTTCAATTATCTGCATATATCAACCAAACCTATTCTCTACTAAAGAATCGTAGCACATAGTTTTCATATTAAATCTCAGTGTTGTTTCTCCGATATTTCCACCAACTCCGATTTCTCTAACTTTTGCTATCCTTACTTTAGTCTGACCTTTTTCAAAATCTCTAGTCACAATGACACCAATATCTGCTTTATTGTTCCAGTGACTACTGCCACTGACATCATAAAGGCTCTTCACCTCAAACAAGCCATCTGCATTTCTGATCTGCTTGGTAGGGTGAGCAACCATGAAAGAAATCGTGTTAGTTTCCCTGTTAAATCTCTTAATTTTAGAGATAACAACCGATATATGCTCATCTTCTCTTAAATTGGCTCTAGCTGGATTAATTTCGTTGTATGGGTCTGTCACAATGCCATCAACACCATAATTATCAACACAAAACCTTGCTCTGTCTAAAATCCAATCAATGTCAGGTGAATCACCCTTTTTATCAACAAAAAAGAAATGTTCATTTATAAACTCGACTGCCTCTTGTACTTCATCAATCGTGCATCTGTTGTCAAACATACTGTCGAATGGTTTATGCACATACTTTTCCACAAGTCTTTTTAAATTTACTGCTAAAGAGTGTTCAGGTGAAAAAATCATAAACTTTAAGTTATGTTCTTTTGCAGTTCTCATAATTATATCGTATGTCAAACTGGACTTTCCACAATTTGCAGTGCCAGTCATCAATATAAAACTTGGTTTAATCAATTTCATCAAAGGGTCTAAGTCTTTAAATCCTGTTGAGTATCTCAAACAAGTTTTCCCCTCATACAGTTCCCACAAACCATCATACAAACTTTTCGCAGTATGAATACCATCAATTTTTTCATTCATTGTTTTCAATCCTCATTGTTAAAATATAATACTATACTTAAAATATCAATAAGTAAAGTATCAACCAGCAATAAAGTTTTTATTTCTACCTTTTTGCCTAACAAATTTGTTGTTGTTAGTTATATTAGTGTTAGTGGTCATATTGACTACATCATTTTTTGGACATTGAATAACATAATTATTATTCTTTCTTATTCCTTTCCCTGTTTTAAAAATCTTGATCTTTTTGTTTTTGACCAATTTTTTGATATATCTTTGAATACTACTCTCCGAGCAACAGCAGATCGTAGCTAAGTGTCTAAGACTCGGATAACATCTATTCTCATCATCTGCATAATTACAAAGCATGAGCAATAGCAATTTACTGCCACCACACTCTGTTTTCTGCTTAGTCGCCCAAGATAGTGCCTGAAAACTCATTAATAGAAATCGTTAGGTTGCACTTCTTGATTGGTAAATTGTGTAATCTTATCCATGTTTTTCTTAGTCGGAATCTTCTGACCATACTTCCAAGAATTGACTGTGACCTCAGGAACATCTAACATTTTAGCTACTTTACTTACACTAAGTGATTGTTTTTCAAGGTATTCTTTTAAATTCATATACTTTATATCTCCATGTTTAGTTATGTTTCATGTGAAACATTATATATATCTTATATTAAAAGTAATCATAATAAAAGTAAATATTACTTGAAATACTAATACTATGGGTATATATTGAATTTATATTAATTGATCGAGGAAACTATTATGAAACACGAAAGAGTAATAAAAGGATTATACAATGTCACTAGTCCTAAAACACAGCAAGAACATATATTAAAATACTTGCTAAAAAACAAATCAATCACTTCTTGGAAAGCTATACAAAAATTCAGAATTACAAGATTGTCTGCAATAATTTTTAAGCTAAAATATCATTTTGATATCGAGTGCAAAGATACCAAAGCTGGTAAAATACATTTTACAACTTACACTTTACATTATGATAAATAAACAAGAAAAATGGAAAGCGATTGCAAATGCCGAGATCGTTAAAAAAAAGAATCTCGGCTATCGAAGTATTACCAGCATCATAAATGCTAGACCTAATCGTAGCCTAGAAAAGTGGCGAGAAGAACTGGGTAAAGATGTAGCAGACTTTGAGTCAAATAGATGTGCTGAAAGAGGTTTGAAAGTACACTCAATGATACAAGAATATTTTACAACAGAGTTTAAACATCTTTACAGTGCAAAAGAAAATATAATGCCAACATCACATAAATGTGACAGTGTATTAGCTAATGGATTATTCATGAATATGCTGGGTTATTTGGAATTAGTTGATGATATTGTTTTTATAGAAACCGAGCTTTATTCGGATAAATATAAGATTCATGGTCGAGTAGATTGTATTGCCAAAATTAAAGCCTACAAACATGATGAGGGTTATCTAGCTGTAATAGATTTTAAGACTTCTAATAAACCGAAACAAAGCATCAAAGACAACTATGGTGTGCAGTTATGTGCCTATGCAGTTATGTATAATGAGATGTTTGATGAAAACATAGAAGATATTGTATTAATAAATGCTGATGAAATAAGTGGCTCACAAATCATAAGGCGAAATATTAAGAAATTTATGCCGACTTTTGAGGAATGGGTCAATGAAAAAAAATAACATCAATCCAGCTCATTACAGGCAAGGCAAGATTGAAGTGAGTGATTTTATTGTAGATCAAAGTATGGGTTTCTTAGAGGGTAATATAATTAAATATGTTTGCAGATATAAGCATAAAAATGGCATTGAGGATTTGAAAAAAGCTGAGTGGTATTTAAAAAAACTAATTAATGAAAGGAATAAAATAGAATGAATCCTACAAAAATACTTTTTCCTATAAAAACAAAAAAAAGCGAGGAAACCACTTTATACAGACATTATGATGTTGATAATAACTTGTTATATGTTGGTATAAGTCTATCTTGGCAAAAAAGATTGAAAGAGCATAAAGTATCATCTTGGTATAAAAAAATCAGTAATGTCACCTTAGAGCATCATGAAAGCAGAGAAAAAGCTATGTATTATGAAAGAGAGGCTATAAAAAAAGAAAAACCTCTGTACAATATACAAAACAACAACACCCTAAAAGAAGTAAACAAAGCTAGTAAAGAAATTTTGGATAAATCTCAAAATAGATTTATGGGTAATTTTGTTAATTTTAAACTGAGCTATAGTTTGAATGAACTCAAATCAATGTCAGGTTTGAGCATGAAACAGATAGAGCTATATACTAAAAAAAATATTTTATCTTATTATGAAGTGACTTACAGAGATGGTTGCACACCTAAAAAAAGATTTACAGGTTGGGATATTATTAACTTATTGGAATATTTAACTAAAAAAGACAAAATAATACTATAAATATGTATAAAAATAGTATAGGATATTTAACATAACAATGATAATGAGGTACACAAAATGGAAAGTAAACACTTAAAAGCTCATAATGAGCAAACAAGAAAAGAAAATAATGAGTATGGTCTTTGGACTGCACTCCATAAGTTTCAATCATTAAATCTCTTATGTGAGGCTAATGGTAGAAATTTAAGATTCAAAAACGATGATAAACCTGAGGGAAGTCCATATCCTATATTAGAAGATGCGATGGCTTGTGCTGGTAAAGGAAATGAGTTCGGGCTTTTCTTCACTAATCACATAATTCTAAAAGATGGTGTTCAACATCTAAGAACAGTTGTTAGACACATTAATGACACAGAAACTTCTGTGAGTGAATATCCTTTAGTATGTGCTAGTCCAACAAACCCACAGTCATTTGCTATCTCATTGACCTATGCAAAAAGATATAATCTAATGACTCTATATGGGTTTGGCAGTGTTGTGTCAGATGATACAGATGGTAATGATAATGCACAAGATACAGTAATCAAAACAAATAACAATAAATGGTAGGAAATGATATGAAATATTTAGTAATAGAAAAACTTAATGGCAGTTATTATTTGGTAGGCAGTAAACCATTTGATACAGAAGAACAGGCACATAAGATGGTGGACTTGCAAAGAGATTGCAACCCAACGAGAAAATATCAAACTGTGTCTATTTTAGAAGAAGAAAATTTAGAGGTGGTAAAATGACAGACATAAAAGAAGAAGATAAATATTGTAAAGGCTCTTTGAGTGACCCTGATGCTGATCTAGTAGTATTCAAACAAGGAAAACTAAAAGATAGCAAACCATACACTAATGAAGATGGCACAACTGCATTAGATGAACAAGGCAATAAAAGATTCCCTTTGCCAATAATTGTGACTAAGAAAACAGATAAAAATGGTAAAAATTATTACCCAGTTATGAAACAAATTGGTTGTCTTTGGGATTCTAAACCTGAAAACAAGACAGTTGTATCAGGAATTATAGATATTGATGGTAAAGAAAAAAGTTTAAATGTCTATGATAATGACTCATACTATGGGTTAGAGATAAGAGAAAAAGATGATAGCACACCTTTCTGATGTTTTCCTCATATAGACATTCGGTGCTTTTCATCAAGTGGGTAGTTGTAGCTTTGACTACCCACGACCAAAAGGAGTTTAATTATGTCTTTAACAATTCTAAAAACTAGTTTTTTTCAATCACATGGTAATCCTGATATGGATAAGTTTGCAAATTATGGTGTTGTCAAACTTCCTGTCAGTCGAGCTGATCTAGTTTCAGCTAGAGTAGAATTGTCAAGTGGTGTAGGAGTACAACAAGATGCAAAAGTTAATTTTGGAGCTGATGATAAATTAACTCGAAAAGTTAAAATGTGGAGAATACCCCTTGAATCGAAGATTGGTGGTTTATTCCATGTTTATGCAGTTGAGCTTAATAAGGTATTTAATTATAAAATATCGGCTATACAAGATATTCAATATTTAGAATATAGTGTCGGAGATTTTTATAAAACTCACACCGATATAAATTGTGAGCTTGGCTCTACTAGAAAAATATCAATCTCTTGGATATTAGATGATGATTTTGAGGGTGGTCATCTTAAAATAATGAATGGTGGAGATGAAGTTGTAGTCGATAATAAAGAAAATGAATTAGTAGCATTTACAAGTTTTATGAATCATTGTGTCACGCCAGTGACTAAAGGAACTCGTAAAGTTTTAGTATGCTGGATAAATGGCGAAAGCTGGAGATAAATGATGAACAACAATGAATTGAAAAATGATGAATACCAAGAAAAATTAAATAAACTCGGACAAGAAGAACTAAAAAGAAGAGTACAAGAAGTCGGTAAAGTTGTTAGACAAAGAGCCACTTATCATGGAATTAATATTATTAATCAGCTCATATCAGATAATTTTGATCGTTATAATATTGATGAGATATGTACCAGCATTGACTCTATAACCAAGTCAAATGACCATCTAAGATATGTAAATAATGGTATAATTGACCCTTTATTAGCTCAAAAAAAACCTGAAAATAATGATTAAATACCTTTACTTATACTTTAAGTAGTATATACTTATTATATAAGCTAATAAAACAGCTTATAAATATAACGATAAACGAGGAAAATAATATGTCAGTAGAAAATGAAAGAGAATATGATGATGATAGTTGGATTCATGAGGCAGAGTATGAAAACAACAATCAAGAATGTGAAGATGAAGAAATAGATTTTACTTTGGGATTCACAGAACAAGAACAGATTGAAATTGAGAAAAAACATAATATAAGATAATTAAACAAAAGTGTGGGTGTCACTTAAACCACCCAAAAAGATCAATATTAAGCGAGGATATTATTATGGCAAAAACTATAAAACCAAACATAAACGACATTGTTGAAATTAACGAGCCTGTGTTTAAAAGAGTAAAAACAGGAAAAGTAGTAGAATTAAAAGATGATGAATTTGATTATAAAATACTTTCTTCTGTAGAAGATGGTAAACACTTCTATCCAAAAGATAGAATAGATTGGTGTAGATATAGTCAAAATTGGAAAGTAATAAAATGAGTAGAACATATAACCAGCAATTTTTTAGCACTTTGGAATATATCCAAAAGTTTAGAGATACACTTTCTAAAAAAGAATTGCTGGATAACATACAGAATAAATATCAATTAACAAAAAAACAAGCAAAGGAAATGGTGGAAAATTATGAATAAAGATTACCTGATACCAGCTTTTATTAGAAAAGGAGAATTAAAGATGGATATAGAAAAAGCTATAAATAACTTGGAAAATGAAATAAAAAGATATAATAATGGAGATGAAGAAATTACTCTTTTAGCACATGAAATGAATTGTAAAACTTTACAACATTTTAAAAGAGTAAAAAAAGATAAAGAGGTGGAACAATGCAAAGAGAATGTGATGAATACTACGAGGATAGCCAAGTGTTCCTAGATGATGTAATAAAATTCAAATACATTGTTAAAACATTAGATGTTGGACAATTAACCCAGCGAAAATATTGTGAGGAAGTAGATAAAATTTATAGTGAAATATTTGGCGAAAAAGATGGCGAAGTTATTTATGAAGAAAATGGCGATATTAAAAGAGAAAAAATAGATCAATATGGAGATACAATAAAAGAGGTAAATAACAATGATAGAGAAGTTTAACGAAATATGGGATTCAATACCTGATATTGCACAAGCAATAATAGTCATGTCAGTAATTGCTATATTTTGGATATTTATATTAGGGTAGTCGTACTCTGTGATACGACAGATACCCTTTGAGAGTCGCTAAGTTCACCCTCGTTTACTTAGTGGCTCTTTTTTTATGTCTTTTTTTCTGTTAGATTAATTAATAACAATAAAAATTTTTTGGAGTTGTTATGTTTGAGATGGTAAATTTACTCGGCTCTGCTAGTCTTGGTGCAGTTATGCAAATCATGGGTGCTAAAGCAAATGCACAAGCAGAGATGATGAAACAGCTTACTGCTAATCATAAACTAGAAGAAGAGAGCAGAGATAAAGTTAGAAATAACACCAATTCTTTCTTTATGATGACTCGCAGAATTATAGTCTTGTCATGTATATTTGCAATTATTATAGTGCCAGTATTAGCACCTTTGTTTACTGATACTGCAATTTATATCCAAACAGAAGTGACTACAGGCTCAGATTGGTTAATATTTGATACTAGAAATACAACTATGTCATGGAAAGAAGTGCAAGGTATTGCAATACTAGATTGGCATAAAAATATTATACTCAGTATCGTTTCTATGTATGTTGGCAGTTCTATTGCTAAGGCTAAATAGGAGATGAGAACAATGTTTGCTTTCTACAAAGAAGTTTTGTTTGTTTTATTTTTTATTATATTGGCATATGGCATATCTGATGCTTTAGCTGATGTCACATCAAGTGGCAGTACCACAAATACCCAGTCCAATAATGCTGGTTCTAACACAGCAATTACAGGTGGATATGAGTCAAGCACTACTTACCAATCAGGCTCTAGTTCTAACAGTACGACCAATAACGAAACTAATAATTCTACGAATCAAAAAACAGCAGTCAATAGTGCATCAGCACCAAGCATGAGTGTTTATGGTCAGGATAGTTGTGTTATACCCTTGTCGGCTGGAGTGACAGTTATTGGATTCTCAGGAAGTTTTGGAAGTTATCATATAGATTTAGATTGCCAAAGAAGAAAAACAGCCAAGTTGCTATCGCAGACTTTAAATATGAAAGTGGCTGGAATTTCACTGATGTGTCAAGATGAAAATGTATGGAAAGCAATGATGGATAGTGGCACACCATGTCCTATCGACTCAATGATCGGAAAACAAGCGAAGAAAAGATGGGAAGAAGTTGGTGGATTTCACAGAACAAAACAAAAAAAATATAATAACAAACCTAGTATGACTTGGAATGAATAACGATATGCTTGATCTATCTGTATTATTACCCACAAAAAATAAAACAAATGCACCTGAGAGCAAATGTAGAACTGCAATTTTATTGATTTCTTCTATTTTGCTAACATCTTGTGCAACACATTCTGTGACACTAGGCACTATGGAAGTTTATGGAAACAACGAAATAAGGGTTGATGCACCGACAAGACAATGAGATACTTATTTATATTCATTTGTTTTCCTATAACCCTGTTTGCAGAGCAGACAGGGAACTTGGTTATTAATGGAGATTTCGAAAATAACAATTCTAATAACTGGACTACAACAGGCGAAGTCCAAGTTCTAGGCGATTGCTGTGGCTCAAACTATGATTTAGAGTTTGGTCTGCAAGGAAGTATTGAACAAGATTTTAATTTAACAAGCGACACTATAACTCAATCTATACTCAATAATGGAATTACTCTTGATAGTTCTGTCTTAATTCAGAATGGAGAATGTACTGGCAATGGTTGTTGGGCTGGGTCAGGTAGAGGTGGTGCTGATTCTTTTACGATCAGATTACAAATAAAAGATTCTGATAATAATATATTATCTACAACTACTCAGGAGAGATATAATGTCACAGGAATTAATGGCAAAATTTTTGAAAATAGTGTCACACATAATGGGTCTGATGCGAACATTGGAAATATTTATATTGCTGGTACCGACACTGCTGGTATTGTTGGTGGTCTTGGTGGTGCTAATGTTGATGATGTAAGTGTCATTATGACTTACGACCCTGTTGTCTTATCGACTACACAAACTTCTCATATCACAACAACTTTCCAAGAGATCGAGGAAGTTTTATTTAGCAATGTAGAAACAGTTGAGTTTATTCCAATAGAAGAATTTACTTTTGAAGTTTATGAAGAGCCTGAAATAGTTTTAGAAGTTTTTAAAGAAATATTTATTGAAGAAATTAAAAAAGAAGAAATAAACACAGGTATTATTAGTTTGTTTTTTGAGCCTGTTGAAACAATAGAATTAACAGAATTACCACCAATAGAAAGTTTTGAAGAATTACCAATGGAGAGTATAATAGAAGTATATGAAAAACCACAGACCCTCGAATCGTTCTCAACAGAAGTCGAAGTCGTTGAAGAAAAACCTAAAACAACAGAAATCGTTGCTGTTGCAGAAGAAATCACAGAAACCGAAAACTCTGAAAGAGTCACTGAACGAGAGCCTGTTCGAGAAGAAGTTAGCACAGGAAATAGTGAATCAACAGAAGAAGAACTCGTTGCCGAAGAAACCAACAAACCAAACGAGTCATCAGGAAATAGTGTTGAAGAACAAGCAGAAGAAACAGAAGTTTCTGAAACAGAAACAGCTCAATCCGAATCTACTAACGAAACAAGAACAGGAAGTGAAGAATCTAGCCCAAGCGATAACGAAAGCGAACAACGAACATCAGAAAGCAATTTGGCTGGTGAAACTGATACAGAGAATACAGAAACATCTACAAACACTATCGCAGAAATTTCAGTGGAAAAGATTGCTACCAAAGTTGCCGAAGTGGTTAAAGAATTGGATAAACAATTAGTCGTGACTAATATGATTGTAGCTAAAGCTATGCAATCAAAGATAAATATTGACACATACAGTTCTATCAATAATAATTTATTTAATAATCAACTGAATATTGATGGTGGCAGTTATGATGAACTCAGAGAATATGTTGATAACAGAAATATTTATCAACAGAGCCAAGTCATTTATAATGATGAGTTTAGCCAGTATCAAGAAAAAGTTGATGAGGCTAAAGCAAACACCATAAGAGCAGTTGAACATTTGAGGAAGATTCGTGGATATTAAAACAATAGCAACAGGCATAGGATTAGTCATAACAATAGCTGGTCTATTCGTTTATCAGGGTCAATTAATACAAAGGATTGATGTACTTGAATCTAAATCTGCACCTGACATTAAACCATTAGAACAAAGGATTGCTATCAATGAGGCAGAAATAAAAGTCTTAGATGCTGTTGTCAAGGAAATGAAAGCAAGGCGAGATAACCCATTATCTCAATAATCTAGGTTTCATATTTGATCTAAGGTTAATTCTTTTTATTTTTTGTGGGTAGTTATACAAACAAATTAAAATAACAAGCAAAAAAAAAGCACCCATGAAATTAATCATGAGTGCTTTCTTCTTTCTTTAAAACAGAAAGTGTTTAGATAAGTGTTCACATTCTTCAGGTTTTTTCTTTGCCTGTTTCCTGTTAGACTTTTTCTTTATTTTTTTTGTCTTAGATTTTTTTATCATTTCTATGACCCTCTTCAATGATTGGAATACCTGTCATATTTTCAAAATATGGTTTCAGTAAATCATAGATTTCTTGTTCTATTTTTCCACTGGTTAACTCATCTTTTTTAAACAACTCTTCAGGTACTTCACTAGCTCCTAAATCATTCACTTCTAATTTAGTTTCTACTGTTTTTTTGTTTAATTGTAATAGACCATGATTTACAGAATCAGTATTCTGATCTACTGTCATGGTAATTACTATTTGCTTTGTTATTCTATCGAATGACATTTTATTATCCTCTCGTTTGTTAAGTTAAATTATTTATTTAATTGGTGCTGTAGTCGTATTTTATATCAGACCTATTCTGACATTTCTTGTAAGTCTAACTTTTTCTGATAGTATCGAAGTTTTTTTCGATCTTTCTTTAAAAGTGTTTCTGTTCTTTTGATTGTAGTTTTTAACTTTGATTCTTTTCTAAGAATATTGTTAGTCAATCTTTCAATCATTAAAACATCTTTGTTGACTTCCACTTTTGGCTTGGTTTCTCTTATTAGAGTTCCCATGTGCCATTTATGTTTATAGGCATATTCAACACACGCTTTTTCAATTCTAAATTGTTGAAGTGTGTGTGGTCTAGTGACATTATGTTTACGATATTCAATCCAATGTGAAACTTTATGAATGATTGTAATCCAACCAATGTATTCGCTATTGATATGCCAAACACCATAACGAATCCAAGTGTTTCGATTGCCACTCGTTTCTTTGAATTTAATATTTTTATTTAATGTCCTACCCATAATAAGTCGATAGAGTTT
>Ga0181409_1000343_pt1 | contig 18830 bp, 12 predicted proteins | sample 32SPOviralmetaG_FD_130138 | JGI IMG/M metagenome (GOLD analysis project Ga0181409, IMG submission 130138) | Marine viral communities from the oligotrophic San Pedro Time Series (SPOT) site, San Pedro Channel, CA, USA - 32 SPOT_SRF_2012-05-30 | ecosystem: Environmental > Aquatic > Marine > Strait... | reverse complement strand
TAATCTAATAAAGGATTGTTTTAATATGCAGAATTTTTTAGGCAGAGATGGTTTCATCTGGTTCACTGGTGTCGTTGAAGATAGAGATGACCCAGACAAACTTGGTCGTGTTCGTGTTCGTTGTGTTGGATATCACACAGACGATGTAGAAAAAATCCCAACATCAGATTTACCTTGGTCGTGGGTTATGATGCCTACTACAACTAGTTCAATGGGTGGACTAGGTGAAGGTATGCCTTTCATTGTTGAGGGTAGTTGGGTTGTTGGTTTCTTTCGTGACCCAGACCAATTGCAAGAACCAATTGTTATCGGAACATTGCCTGGCGTTCCATCTGAATCACAAACCGTTGACAAGGGATTTAATGACCCACGCAATGAGGGTGCAACCCAGAGTGAAGAATTATATACATACAAACCAGACTATGGGCCATATCCATTAAGAACTGAAGACAGTGATGTATCCAGACTTGCAAAGAATGACCCAAATAATATTCATCCAGAGATTGAAGAACGTGATGGTGCGGTAACTGAAGAAGTACCTACCGCAAACGAGAAAAAGATTCTAGGTGATGCAGATTTCACTGTGGATATTGCATCAACATGGACAGACAAACTAGCAACAAATACTGACCTTACCGCTGTTACATGGAAAGAACCAAAGACCACGGATGATTCTATTCGTGGTGCAGACGCAGAAGGTCGCAACCCAGAAACAAAAGAAGATAGGGTTGCTCCTTACAAGAGAAGAAACACCGAATATCCATACAATCGTTCCTTTGAAACAGAGAGTGGACACATCGTTGAGTACGATGACACACCTTATGCGGAAAGAATATATCAGAAACATAAAAGTGGCACATTCACAGAGATTGATGCAGACGGAAACAAAGTCACCAGAGTAGTTGGACAGAACTATGAGATAGTTGCTGGTAGTAACTTCTGTAATATTAAAGGTGATGTCAATCTTACAATCGACTCAAACTGCAAAACTTATATCAAAGGTGATTGGGATATTCAAGTTGACGGAAACAAGAATGAAGTTGTCAAGGGTAACGTAACAGAATCATTTGGAACTAATGTTGTTCTGAATACACACTCGACAACTCTAACAGGATTTAGAACCAAAACAATTCTTGGTCTTGAAAACGAAAACGTGGTTGGTGCTGTTGCACATATCTACGGTGGAATCAAAACAGAAACAGTTGCCGGAAATGTTATCGAAACATATAGTGGTAATCAAACCACAGCGGTTTCTGGTAACGTGGATATTGATGCCTCAAGAATTGATTTGAACTAGGAGATACTATGCCCGCAGTAACAAGAGTAGGATTGGATAGTCATGTAGGTCATGCAAGTCCTACACCAAATCCATTTCACAAAACAGCATATGCGTCTGGTTCTGGTGATGTGTTTACGAATGGTGCATCGACAACTAGAATTGGTGATGTAACTTCGTGTGGTGACCCAGCAACAGGTGGTAGTGGAACTGTTTTTGTAAACGGTATTGGTGTTCATAGACAGGGTGATGGAACTGGTGGACATGGTTCTTGGGTGCCAAATGCATCTGCATCTGGTTCACCAAATGTTTTTGCTGGTGGATAAAACAGACTAAATAATACAAAGAGAGATAACGATGGCAGTACAATCCGCATACAGAGATGCACAATCGACTAACGAATCAAGTCGTAGTGTAAAGGTATACAAAGATTTAAATCTTAATTTTACAAAACATCCAGTAAAAGGAACACTGACTCCTTTGACTGATGTTGCTGCTGTAAAAAGAAGTGTACGCAATCTTGTAATGTACAACCATTATGAAAAACCTTTTCATCCAGAAATTGGTTCTGGTATTAGAGCAATGTTGTTTGAGAATATGACTCCGTTTATTTCTAATTCGTTGCGTAGAATGATAGAAGACACAATAACAAATTTTGAACCAAGGGTCAGGCTTGCCGAGGTTGCAGTTAACCCAAACTTTGATGACAATCAGTATGAGGTAACAGTAGAGTTTTATATAGAAAATTCTCCCTCAGAACTTGTTGATATGTCATTCAACTTAGAGAGAATACGATAATGGCAACCACAGATAAAAGATTAAATGTAACTGACTTGGACTTTGATGATATCAAATCAAATTTAAAAACATTCATGCGTAACCAAGATGAGTTTACGGATTATGATTTTGAAGGTTCTGGTATCAATGCATTGTTAGATGTACTTGCGTATAACACACACTACCTTGCAATGAATGTTAACATGGCTGCAAATGAAATGTTTTTGGATACCGCATCTGTTCGTGCGTCAGTTGTTTCTCATGCAAAGACTTTAGGTTACACACCAAACTCAGTTCGTGCTCCATCTGCGACAGTCGATGTAAAACTAAACAATTTCCCATCAACAACGACAACTGCTCTTATTCCAAGAAACACAGTATTCACTGCAAGTGTTGATGACGTATCATATCAATTCCGCACATTGTCAGATTATCAAACCACGGTTGTAAACGGCATCCTATCCTTTTCCAATGTTCCCATTCATGAAGGTACTATGGTTAAGAACAGATATGTTGTTGATACAAAAAATGTCGAACAGAAATTTAAGTTGACAAATCAAAACGCAGATACCACTTCTTTAAAGGTAGAGGTTTACTCTGACGCATCTGTTTCATCTTTTGCAACGTATACACTTGCAACCGATATTACTAAAGCAGGGTCTACCGCAAATGTTTATTTCTTACAGGAGTGTGACGATGGGCAATTTGAAATTTACTTTGGTGATGGTATTGTTGGTCGTGCATTGTCTGATAACAATGTGGTGGTTATGGAGTATCTTGTAACTAATAAGACCGCAGCAAATGGTGCAAAGAATTTTTCAACAACCTCTGCAATCTCTGGTGTTACTGATGTTTCCACAACAACAGTGTCCGTTGCATCTGGTGGTGCAGAGAGAGAATCCATTCAGTCTATCAAGTTGAATGCTCCTCTTGATTATGCGGCACAAGGTCGTGCGGTTACCCCAGAAGATTACAAGACAATCATTCCAAAGGTTTACGCAAATACAAAGTCGGTACAGGTATGGGGTGGAGAAGATAACTCAACTCCTGTCTTTGGTCGTTCATACATTTCAATCGTTCCAACTTCTGGTTCTATTACTGCTTCTGCAAAGGAACAAATTGTAAAAGACTTGAAGAACGAATACACGATTGCTTCTGTTACACCTGTTATCGTTGACCCAATTACAACTTCAGTAAGACTTGGGGTTACATTCAAATACAATAAAAAGAATACAACAAAGACAGCAGAAACATTGGTGAGTAATGTTACCACAACATTGCAAAACTATGATACAAACAACTTACAAAAGTTTGATGGTGTATTTCGACATTCGCAACTTACAGGTTTAATTGATGATACGGATGAATCTATTCTATCAAACATTACGACTGTTAAACTTGGACAACTATTTACGCCCGCTCTAAATGTAAATACAAAATATGAATTAGAATTTAATAACGCAATATACAATCCGCACAGTGGTCATGCATCAGCTGAGGGTGGAGTTCTTTCATCTACTGGATTTACAATTTCTGGTGATGCAAATGAGATGTTCCTTAACGATGACGGTAACGGTGTAATCAGAATGTTCTACTACACAGATGGAACAACCATTACATATAAAGATGAAACTGCTGGTACGATTGATTACAATACTGGTAAGATTATATTGACTGCGTTGAATATTACTTCGATTTCAAATGTTGATGGGGCATCTTCTTCTAAGATTAGAATTGTTGTAACACCAAATTCAACAGATGTTGTTGCGGTAAGAAATCAAATCTTACAGATTGATTTTGCTAACACAACAATTACTTCAAGTGAGGATACAATTGCTGGTGGTGGTGCATCTGCTGGTGTTGGTTATACAACCACAACATCATATGAATCTACATCCGCTTCAACTTCTAGTGGGTATTAATAATGTCCTATGATGACAACACGCTGACAAATAAGTTATCACCTTTAATCAGAACCCAACTGCCTGAGTTTATTCAGTCAGACCATCCTGTATTCTCTCAGTTCATTAGAACATACTATCAGTTTCTTGAAAGTGCCGAGGTTACTTTCAGTGAGGTCAATAACTATCTTGTTCAAGAAACAACTTCAACCAACTTCGTCTTGGATGAGAATGGTGACAATGTTGTTCTTGAAGATTCAGATGCTAAGTTTGTTGTCGGAGAAACAATCACTGGATTAACATCTGGTGCAACCGCAACAGTTCTGGTTGATGATGTTGATGACAACAAGCGTTTGTTCATCTCATCTCAAAACCAATTCATCTTAGGTGAGACTGTCAATGGTTCTGTTTCTAATTCATCTGGAACAATTCAAACCTACAAAGCAAACCCTGTACAAAATATTCAACAACTACTTGAGTACGCAAATGTAGATTCAACTATCTTCAAGTTTCTTGATAATTTTAGAGATGCATTCTTGGATGGTATGGTTGACAATCTTGCTGAAGGTGTTGACAAAAGAAAACTTACAAAGAATATTCGTGACCTTTACATTTCAAAGGGTACACGAAAAGGTCATGAGTTATTCTTCAGACTTCTATTCAATGATGATGCAACAATCTCTTATCCAAATGAACAGATGCTTCGTGCGTCTGATGGTACTTGGACAACCAGACGTATTATGCGTGTACAGGAAACTGCTGGTAACGCAGAAGAATTAATTGGTCAAACAATTACTGGTGTAACTTCTGGTGCAACTGCAATCCCTGTATCAACAATTGGTATTCGTGAAGCGTTTACTGACATTGTTGAGATTGAGATTGATACGGATACCCAGACAGGAACATTCGTTGCTGGAGAAACCATTCAAGGCATTTCAAGTGCATCTGACCAAGACGTTTCTCTTACAATACTTTCTGTTATTTCAGACGCAAATGTTTCCGCAACTGATGAAGGACAATACTACACTGCTGGTCAAGCGGTCAACATTGCATCTGCTGGTTCTCAAACTGCATCTGCAATAATCAACACGGTTGGTTCTGGTACGGTTACCAGTATTGAGATTGATGATGCTGGTTCAAACTATACAGTTGGTGATGCAATTAACTTTAATAATTCTGGAACAGACGGTGTTGGTATTTCTGCTGAAGTCAAGGTTGTTGGTGGTGCAGTAGCACCAGAGACAGGTGACGTTGCTGCATATGGAATGGCATTGACTGACCACATTGTTCTTGAAGATGCAACACAGATTGAACAGAATGATTCATATCACGGTACAAAGATAGTTCTTGAAGACCAAACCTTTGTTGACTTAGGTGTTAGTGCAGAAAAAGGTTCTATTACAGATATTCGATTAATCAATGGTGGATTTGGTTATACAAAACTTCCAACCGTTTCAAGTATCAGCACAACGTCTGGTAGCGGTGGTAAAGTTCTACCTGTTTCTACTGGTGGTATTGGTTCTATCAAAGATGTTGAGATAACAAACTTTGGTTTCAACTATTCGTCAGCACCAACCTTCACTGCATTTAGACACGCTGTTATTAAAGATATTACAGGAACATTTTCTGTCGGTGATGCATTAACATCTCACTCTGGTACGGTTACTGCATTTGATAGTGCAAGACAATTACTTTCTATTAACACTACTGCAAATTTAGTAAATGGAAATTCAGTTGCAACCTCTGGTGCGAGTGCAACCATCGTTCAGATTGATACTCCAACTATTACACCTACGGTGGGAACTATTGCAACAACCAGTGGTGAGTTTTTAACAGAACGTGGTAAGGTGTCTTCGGACATTATGAGAATTCAAGACTCCAACTATTACCAAGATTATTCCTATGTGGTAAGAGTTGGTGAATCAATTAACACTTGGAGAAACGCAATCAAAAGAACAGTCCATCCTGCTGGTTGGGCAGTCTTTGGTGAGGTTGCTATTGTATCGTCTGTAACTGCTGGTGTCAATGCGTTTACTGCTGGTGACCTCAGTGTACCAGAAGGAACATTCACACCAGAACTTGCATCACTTCTTACTACTGCATTTACTTCTATCTTTGGTAGAAGACTTGGTACGGTTGACGATGGAACAACACTTCGTGCAACACCACAAGTTGCGAGTGATTCAATTTTATCAAATGGTGAACGTGACCTTACTCTTTCAAGGATTAATACAATCAGTGTTGGTGTGGTTCGTGCAAACGCAAACTTGGGTAGTGGGTCTACGTTGGACAACCTTGCAAAGTATGCTTTCGCAGTCGAACCCATTGGGTCTGATTCAGAACTTCCACACTATCCAGGCTTAAGAAGAAGTTTCAGAACAGGTGATAACGAAAGAGCATATTATAATATTGAACAGTTTGCAAACTTTAGAATTAATGAAGTTTCGGTGAGAAACGCAACAGGACAAGGTGGGTTCTCGCAAACTGGAACTAAGTTCGATAGTAATACATTTACATTTGACGATGGAGAAACCTTTACTATACCACCAGCCGCATTTACTACACAGATAAGTGTACCACCTCCAGGCGAGATACAAATCTCTCGTTCTGGAAGAACAAATGCGTTTGACAATAACTTTATTACATTTGATACATCCTTCCAGACATTTGATGAGACAGGGGTTACTACATTAATGAGTGACACCAGTATCAAGTTCGATAGTTCATCTATCAAGTTTGACGGTTCTGGTGGTGATGCAGTTCCAAGAGATGTTGGTGGAAACTATAATATAGACTTTGCTGATACAAACATCTCGTTTGACAGCGGTATAAATAAGTTTGATAACTCATTTAATATACCAGTGTTTGAAAGATTTGACTCATCGCATTTCAGTCTTGATAATACGAACAAAACTTTTGATATAGGTGCGTAACCTACATAAATAAATGAAAGAATCTAATTAGGAGATAACTAAAATGGCATATCAAGCACTTGGTCTTGGTTCTTCCGCTAATGACGGTACTGGTGATGACCTCAGAACTGGTGGAGACAAGATTAATGACAACTTTGTAGAAATCTACACCAAACTAGGTAACGGTTCTACTCTTACATCTGACACAGTTGCACTGTTAACTGGAACTCAGACGTTAACAAATAAAACCTTAACTTCACCTGTTGTATCTGGATTATCACTTTCAGATTCATCAATCGTAATTGAAGGGTCATCTGCTGATGCAAATGAAACTACTCTTACAGTTACAAACCCAACAGCAGATAGAACGATTACTTTGCCCGATGCAACTGGTACTGTATCTCTTATTGGTGCTGCCGAAACTTTGGTGGGTAAAACTTTAACTGCACCTAAGTTTGCAGACGCTGGTTTCATTGCAGACTCACAGGGGAATGAACAAGTCATCTTCCAAGAAACTGCAAGTGCAGTAAACGAGATTGAAATTACTAACGCTGCTACTGGTGGTGCAGCTTCTGCTGGTGCATCAACTGCTCCGATTATCGGTGCATCTGGTGAAACCAATGTTGACCTTGCATTACTTCCAAAAGGTACTGGTCATGTTGCAATTCGTTCATCTGGTGGTGCAAACAACCAAGGTGCGATTAGACTGAACTGTGAAAATAATACTCACGGTCAAACTCTAATGTCACAACCTCACGGTTCTAGTGATAGTGGTTTCTTCCAGTTACCAAAAGATGGTGGTTCTGCAAGAGCAACTCCAAACACATTGTTGAGTGGAGACAAAACTGTTGCAACTGTTCAAGCACTTTCTGGTGCTGGTGCAATATCACTTAATACATTACATACAGCATTAACAACAACTGGTGCTCAAGCACAAACACTTGCGAATGGTGTGAACGGTCAGATTAAAACAATCTCAATGGTTGCAGATGGTGGAGATGGAACTCTAACCCCAGCAACTTTTGCAAACGGTACAACTATTACATTCAATGATGTAGGTGATAGTGTAATGTTAATTTACAATACAACTGGTGGATGGGCTTTGATTTCAAATACTGGATGTACGATTGCTTAATAAGGGATAGGGAGTAGTCAATGGCTATTGACAAAATAGGTACAAACGGATTAGTTGCATCAGCAATTGTTCCACCAGATGGTTCAATTACATCTGCAAAGATTGCTGATGGAACAGTTGTTGTTGCTGATATTGCTGACGGTTCAATCACAACTGCAAAACTTGCTGCTGATGCAGTAACATCTGCAAAACTTGCTGACAACGCTGTCACTGGTGCAAAGATTGGTACTGGTGAAGTTAAATCGGATAATATTGAAAATTCAACTTCATTACATTTAGCGTGTACTTATACTAATGCTGATGCAACCGTTACAACAGCATCTACATCAAGTCTTGTGGTGGGTATGGAAATGTATCATTCACATGGTAGTGCTACTTTAAATCCAGACCACTTGGGTGGTAGAATTCCTGCTGGTGCAAAGGTTTTATCAATCACAAATTCAACCACATTTGAAATGAGTGCAAATGCCCTTGCAGCTGGTACGGATATAACAACTCATTTTACATCTGGAGTCACCAAAAGTAAAATTGCAAACTCTTCTGTTAGTTTAGTTAAGCGTGCTGACCATGACCAAGAACTTGCTCCAAGATGGACTAGACCCCACTACGCTAATAGTCTAAATTATGGTTATACACTCATTGATGAATATGGTACAAGAATTAATATGCAAAACGGTAATAACGGCCCGGCTGGAGTTGCAAAAATTCAAGGTTCAACTGGACATGGTGATTTTACCATTATCGTTGAACCTAGTTATTTGTGGGGATGGGCTGGTATATACATTGCTGACTCTGCTGGATTTAGTGATTTAGATGACCCAGAGTGGATGTATGGTGTTGGACAAAATGCTGGTTATCATGCATATGAGTTTCAAAACAATAATTCAAACAATCAAGGAAACGTAAAACACTGGAATGGTTCTTCTAATACAAGTGCCCAATCTAATTCTGGTACTAATGGCCAAGATTGGAGACTTTGGAGAGTTAATGGTGTGTTGAAAGCAAAAGCTGGTGGAAACTCTATTGTCACATTACAAGCATCTGGTGATAGGAGAGACTATGTTATATGGAATCAAGCACAATCGCCAAATTATTGTAGAGTTAAACAAGCGTTTAGAAACGCATCTGGTGGTGCATAAGGAGTAATATAATATGTCATATAAAGATAAAAACTCAGCGGTTATCGCAAGAGCTGCTGATTTATGTGGGTGGAAGAAATCAGTTTCAATCAATCAAGATGGAACATTAAATTGGCATGGTGAATCTGGTCATCCAACTGACTCTGAAATAGATGCAAAAATGAGTGCGGCTCAAAGTGCATTTGATACTCAAGCATCTGAAAGAGAAGATGAGAATGGTGCATTGGGTGCTACAGATGAGTAATAAATAACTTTATAGGAAAAAACAATGGCAGCAATTATCACAGAAAAGTTCAGACAGTCAAGTGCAAAGTCTTTTAAGGACTCATTTGGTACTGACAAATATTATATGTTCGTAGGTAAATCACAACCTTGGACATCAGAGGGCGCAGCTTCAGATAGTCTTCCCCCTGCTCCTGTAGATAGTGTTGCACCAGAATCATATTATTGGGATGATATGCTTGCTGCAAAGTTAATTGGTTCTATCAATACAACTTTTGCAATTCCTCGTAGGAATTATTCAACATCATCTGCCTTTGATATGTATCGTCATGATGTATCTGGTGGAACAACAACAGGAAACTACCCATCAAAAACAACCTCATCAAGTGGTGCGTCTTCAGTTTATGACTCTACGTTCTACTTTTTGACTTCAGCAAATCGTGTGTACAAAGTATTGTATAATGGTGACCAACTTCAAACTGGTGCATCAAACATTTCTGGTTCAGAACCAACTTCAGAACAGACTGGGCCATTCTGGCATGATGCAAATTACTATCTGAAGTATATGTATAAACTTACAACTTCAGAAGTTCAAAACTTCTTAACCACAGACTTTATGCCTGTGACGATTACTGCAAACTCTGCTGCTAACCGTCCAGTAAGTGTTGTTATGGTAACAAGTGGTGGTTCATCATATCCAAACGGTACGTTCTATACTAAGGTTCGTGGTGATGGTACTACAACTGCAATCATTAAACTGGTTGTCTCTGGTGGTACAATCCAAGAGTTTGGTGACGGTGCAACGAAAACAAGTATGCAGAATGCTGGTGTAGGATATTCCTTCGCAGTCGTTGACCTTGCTGGTACTAACATCTATTCAGATAATACTGCATCGACACTAATCACTGGTTCAACTTTGACAACATGGAATGGTGCAACCGCTGGTGCAATCACTCCTATCATTGAACCAACTGGTGGTCATGGTACGGATGATGTTAAAGAACTTGGTGGACACTATGTTATGGTTCAAGGAAAGTTTGAACCTTCAGATTCAGATGCAACTCAATTAAACGATTTTAGAAGAGTTGGTATTCTAAAGAATCCAAATGCTGGTGGTTCTGCGGCAAGTATTGCAACTGCAAGAACAACCAATGCATTAAAACTTGCTGGTACAATTGGAACAGTTTATCAAGCAGATGAACTCATTACACAGGCAACAACTGGTGCCCAAGGTCGTGTAATTGAATTCGATGCAACTAATAAAATTCTGTACTATGCTCAAGAAAAGTATGCATCTTATGGACTTGATACTAATAAAAATCTAACTCCATTCTCTACCAATGCAGCAGTTGTTGGTGGGTCATCAAGTGCAAGTTATGCTGTTGACACTGGACACTCTGCAACTACTAATGGTGTAGTATTCGTAAGTGGATATGCATCGCCAGAACTTGACAGAGACAGTGGTGAAGTAATTTATGTAGAAAACAGAAGAGCAATTTCAAGAGCATCAGACCAAACAGAAGATATCAAAGTAGTAGTGGAATATTAAGATATGCAAAAAACCGATTTGAATGTGTCACCGTATTACGATGACTTTGACACCACAGACAACTTCCATCGTGTTCTCTTTCGTCCAGGCTTTGCTGTACAAGCAAGAGAGTTAACTCAACTTCAGTCCATACTGCAAAATCAAATTGAAAAGTTTGGTACGCATATGTTCAAAGAAGGTGCGATGGTAATTCCAGGCCAGTCTGGTTTTACTAACGAATACTATGCAGTAAAACTTCAGTCAACATTCAATTCAAATGCCGTATCTGGTTATGCCGCAGACTATGTGGGTAAAACTATTACTGGTGCATCATCTGGTGTAAAGGCAACAGTTGTAGGTTATGAACTTGCAACAACCACTGACCCTCTTACTCTTTACGTTAAGTATACTGCAACTGGTTCAGATAACACATCAACAGTATTTTCTAATAACGAAAACATTCAAGCAAACGGTGTCGTTGGTGGTATCGTTGCAAACTCATCTTCTGCAACATTGCAGGCATCCTCTGCAACTGCAACTGGTTCTGCTGCAAACGTAGAAGAAGGTGTGTACTTTGTTCGTGGTCAATTTGTTCGTGTATCAGCACAAAGAATTGTTCTCGACAAATATACTAACACCCCATCATATCGAATTGGTCTTTCAATTTCAGAAACCCTTCAAACCCCAGAAGTAGATTCATCTCTTTTGGATAACGCTGCTGGGTCTTCAAACGTAAACGCAAAAGGTGCTCACCGTTTAAAGGTAGCACTTACTCTTGCAAAACTTCCAATCGGTTCTGCTGAAGATGAAGACTTTATTGAAATCCTTCGTGTTAAGAATGGTGTCGTTGAAGAGAAAACAAGAAACACAGAATATTCTGTTCTAGGTGAAACTCTTGCAAGAAGAACATTTGACGAATCTGGTGATTACTCTGTACGTCCATTTGGTGTGGATGTTCGTGAGTCACTTGATGATGGTTTGAATGAAGGTGTGTATGCTGCTGGTACAAATACTGACCAAGGTGCAACCACCAATGAAGGTCTGATGGCAGTTCAGATTTCGCCCGGCAAAGCATATGTTCGTGGATATGAAATTGAAACTTCTGCACCTACATTCCTTGACCTTGCCAAACCAAGAACTACTGAAGAATTCAAAGGTGCAATCACTCCTGCCGAGGTAGGAAACTTTACAAAGGTAACTAAAGTATACGGTACGCCTGACTTATCACCATTTGTTTCTGGTGAGATTACTGACCCATACAAAAAGATTTCATTAAGGGATACTGCAACTGCAACAAGAGGACAAGCTGCTGGTAGTGAAATTGGTGTCGCAAGAGCAAGAGCATTTGAACATCGCTCTGGAAGTGATGGTACAGGTGTTCCATTAATTTCTGCAAGTGGTGTCACTACATCGCAATTTAATTTATATCTCTTTGATATTCGTATGATTACCAAACTTACATTGTCTGGCACTCCATCTGCTGGTGCTACAGTGGGTGCAAAGATTACAGGACAAACATCTGGTGCAACTGGTTTCATTCACTTTGCAAACACAAACACCATTGACGTAATCAATGTTGTTGGTTCTTTTAACACAGGTGAAAAAGTTTCCACAACATCTTCTGCTGAAACTGATGAGATTCTTGAGAATAGTTCAAACGCAGACTTAACAATCTCTGCTATTGTTAATAATACTTTTGATAAAGTTAAACAGGTATTCATGGATGACCCAGATAGTGGTCAAGACTTTTCTGCTGATACAGTTCTTGATACATCATTCTCACTAAGTGGTACAGTTTCAACTGCTGGTTCTGGTACAGTTGTATCTGGTTTCGGAACTAGATTTGTCTCTGAACTTCGTGTCGGTGATGTCATTAACATTGCTGGTGTGGGTGATAGAATTGTCGCATCTATTACTGATGACGATACTCTTGGTGTTAGTGTTGCGCCTGGCGTTGCAACAACAACTGTGCCTGCAACTAGAAAACGTGTAAACCTTCAAGACCAAAATAAAAACCTTTTAATTAGAAAACTAAGAAAAAATCATATCAAGACACTGAAGACTGATAGTAATGGTAATGCATCTGTTACTGCGATTACAGTTCGTAGACAGTTTGTCGTTAACTCAACTAACAGTGGCCAGTTGATTGTTACCGCTGATACTAATGAAACATTCTCTGCAAATTCTAATACAGACTTTGTAGTATCGGTTCTTTCAAACAGTGGTTCTGGTGCTGCAGCTGGTGACCTCATTAATATGAATTCATCAAACACAACATTCAATGCATCTGGTAATACACTTACAATTACAAACACAAATGCATTTCCTGCTGCAAATATTAAGTGTAAAGTCACAACTACAGTAACAAGAACTGCATCAAATCAAATTCCAAAAACTGCACAACTTGCTTCTGTTTGTGTTGTTGATAATGACGGTGTTGCTGGTGCTGCTGCATACGGCACATCTGCACATCACAAAGATATATCACTTGGTGTCGCAGACGGATATAAACTTTGGGCAGTGTTTGACTCAGAAGATGCAACTGCTGATGCAGCTATTCCACAGTTTACATATACTGGATTGTCTGGTGTATTTACCAAAGGTGAAGTGATTGTTGGTGCAACAACTGGTGCAAGAGCAATTGTAATTCCTGGCTCCAGTGTGTTAACTTATGTTACACAAAATAATAGAGAATTTCAATCTGGTGAAAAGGTCACCGGCCAAACATCAAGTGCATTTGCAACCATTGATGTAATGACAGATGGTTCTAAAAATATCACAGAAAGATATGTCCTTGATACTGGACAGAGAGATAACTTTTACGATATCGCAAGAATTGTGAGGAAGGGTAATGCTGTCGCACCTACAGGTAGACTGACAGTTGTTTATAATTACTTTGAACATGGTGCTGGTGACTTCTTTACTGTTGACTCTTACAGTGGAGTAGACTACAAAGAAATCCCAACATATACTGCTACAAGAGTTGACCCAGAGGTTCGTGAACCTTCTGGTGAATTTGACCTAAGAAACTCAATCGACTTCAGACCAAGAGTTGCTGATGCAACCATGACCTCTGCAACAAGTGGTCAAGGTATCGCAACCAAGAAGGTCACATCTATGTCCTTCAACTTTGGTTCACGTTCCTTTACAGGAACAGGTGGTCATACTGTTCTGATACCAAAAGACAACTCCAACATTGCATATGACTTTGAATTTTATCTTGGTCGTATTGATGTTCTTTTCTTAACACAAAAGGGTGAGTTTAAAATTTCATCTGGTACTCCAGCAGAAGCACCAGAACTTCCAAAGACAATTGAAAACGCAATGAAGATTGCAGAGTTTACATTCCCTGCTTATATGTTAGACATTGATGATGCAAGAATGTCCAAAGAAGATAATCGCAGATATACGATGCGTGACATTGGTAAACTTGAACAACGTATTGAAAATGTCGAATACTATACTGCATTGAATCTATTAGAACAAGAAGCACAATCTCTTGAGATACTTGACGCAAACGGACTGAATAGATTTAAGTCTGGTTTCCTTGTAGATAATTTTAAGGGTCACTCTACTGGTGATGTTCAACATCCAGACTATAGAGTTTCTATGGATATGGAAGAAGGTGAACTTCGTCCTATGCATAAGATGAAAGGTATTTCTCTTTCAGAAGAAAACACTACTGATGCACAAAGAACAAATGACAACTATCAGAAAACAGGAGATATGATTACTCTTCCATACTCTCATGTAGTTGTTGCTTCAAACGGATACGCAAGTAGAGTTGAAAATCTAAACCCTGTTCTGAATTTTACTTGGACAGGTATTTGTAAACTGTCACCATCTGGTGATGAATGGTTTGAAACTGAAAGAACGCCCGCATTAATTATTAATCGTGAGGGTAACTTTAATACTGTTCTCGCACAAAATAGAAATTCAATTGGTACGGTTTGGAACGCATGGCAAACTCAGTGGTCTGGTACATCAAGTTCATCCAGAACATTCCGTGACCATTCTTTCACATCTGCTGCATCACGTTCTGTGCCTGGTCGTGCGGTTATTACAAGAACAACTACAACGACTACTACTAGACAATCTAGAAGTGGTATCAATACAAGAGTTGTTCCTCGTATCGACAGAGAGTCACAAGGTGATAGAGTAGTATCAAGAGCTCTTATTCCTTTCATTCGTGCAAGGAATGTTTCATTCTCAGTAACAGGTATGAAACCTCTTATGAGAGTTTATCCTTTCTTTGATAAACAAAACATAACTCAATTTGTAACACCAACTGGTGGTTCACTTGGTGGCAATCTTGTAACAAGTGCTGCTGGTGCAATCTCTGGTGTGTTTGCAATTCCCAATCCAAACACAAGAGGTAATGTTAGATTTAGAACTGGTGAAAGGGTGTTCAGACTTACAACATCTTCAACCAACTCAACTGACCCAGAACCAGAATCATTTGCACAGGCAACTTATTCTGCAACTGGTATCTTGACCACATTGCAAGAAACAATTATCGCAACTAGAAATGCAGATGTTGTCAGAACATCTGTTAACGATACTCGTACAACTACTGATACATCTACTAGAGATGCGGTCACTGGATGGTGGGATCCCTTAGCACAATCAGTTATGCCTCAAGCAGAAGGTGGTGAATATCTTACTAAGGTAGACGTATTCTTCTCACAGAAGGATGAAAATATTCCTGTTACCTGTCAGATTAGAACTATGAATACTGGTTATCCAACCACAAAGGTTCTTCCTTTTGCATCTAAAACACTTGAACCTTCACAGGTTAGTGTATCTTCGGATGCAACAGTTCCTACGACATTTGTATTCGACTCTCCTGTATATGTACAGAATGGTGTCGAGGTTGCAATTGTTCTACAGACAGATTCAGAAAAATACCTTGCTTGGATTTCAAGAATGGGTGAAAAGGATGTTGGTGGTAATCGTATGATTTCAGAACAACCATATCTTGGTGTTCTCTTTAAATCACAGAATAACTCAACGTGGACTGCATATGACTTTGAAGACTTGAAGTTTACATTATATCGTGCGTCTTTCAGCACAAACGTAAACGGTAAGGTTACACTAGTCAACGATGCATTAGATACTGCTTCACTTGAGAAAGACCCATTACAATTCTTTGCATCTTCTACAAATGTTAAAGTTACTCATCGTGACCATCATATGTACGACACGGATAGTAACGTAATTATCTCTGGTGCAAAGTCTGGTATTTCAACAACACTTAATGGTGCAATTACAAATAGTGCAACATCACTTACCTTAACAAGTGTGTCACTATTCCCATCAAGTGCAACCTCTGGAAGTATTCACTTAAAGATTGATGACGAGATTATGACAGGTACAATTTCTGGTACAGGGTTGTCATCTCTTACTAGGGGTGCAGATGGTACAACTGCTACAACACATAGTAACGGTGCAACAGTTGAACTGTATCAAATTAACAATGTACCGTTGACTGAAATCAATAAGACGCACACTACAATTACAAATGTCGGTATTGACAGTTATGTTATTGCAACAACCACACAATCTGATACTGCAAGTACAAGTGGTGGAATTTCTGTGACTGCAACTGAAAATGCAATGATGGATGGTATACAAACACTTATTCCAACAATTGAACACCCAGACACTACGGTTACTGCTGAAATTCGTGCAACAACTGGTACATCACCAAGTGGTTCACAATCGTCTTATAGTACTGCAGCACTTACTGCTCAGAATGCAGAAAAGATTACGATTGGTGAGAATTACTTCTTTAGTAATCCAAAAATGGTTGCATCACAAATTAACGAGACAAATGAACTTGCTGGTAGTAAGTCACTGTTCTTGGATTTTAATATGTCAACTACAAAAGAAAACTTGTCTCCTGTAATTGATTTAGACAGAAGGTCTATCGTTGCATTCACAAACAGATTAAATAATATCGACAGTTCATCTGACGTATTCCCAACATCAGATTATATTGCTCCAACAGAACCAGATGGAGATAGTAACGAAACAATTTATTGTACAAAGAGAGTTACACTACAGAACCCTGCTACTTCGATAAAAGTTCTTCATAGTGCAGTTCGTTTCTCTGGTGCAGAAATTCAACTGATGTATAAGATACTTCGTTCAGACGATGCATCTGACTTTGATGAAATTGGTTGGAGATACTTTAACTCAACTGGTGGCCCAGATACTACAGTCAACGAATCTACAACTGCTGATGACTTCATTGAATACGAGTACACACAGAATGACCTTGAAGAGTTTATCGCATTTGCAATCAAGATTAGAATGCAAGGAGTTAATTCTTCTGAACCACCAAGGATAAAGGACTTGCGAGCAATCGCATTGGCAACGTAATGAGTGACTATCTAAAAGTAGAAGGACATGAACACCTTGTTAGAGACATGGGGTCAACTGCAATTGTTAACACAAATAAGTACGCATATATTGCCGCAGTCGAAAGGTCAAGGAATGCACAAAAACAAAAAGATGAATTAAGGGATGCGACAAGAGAGATAAATAGTTTAAAGTCAGAAATGCATGAGATAAAAAGTCTCTTGTTGCAAATGGTAGAAAAAGATGGCAGATAGAAACGCACCAGCATCCTTCACCTTTGAAGAGTGGAGAGTAGAATTTAACGAACTGTCAACTGATGTCGGCGATATCGCTGGTATAACAGGTGCGTCTGGAATTATCGCATCTGCGACAGATGTTGTAGAAGCAATCACATTATTGAACACAGCAGTCAATAATACTGATTTAGATTTTACTGCTGATAGTGGGTCTGCTGGTTCTGTAAGTGAAAATGAATCTCTTGACTTTCAAGGAACTGCAAATCAAATAACAACCGCTAGTAATGGTAATAATCAAGTTACCTTTGCATTAGCAAATACAGTTAATATCGTGACAGGTATTTCAAGTAGTGGAATGACAGGAACATTAACATTTCCAACAATCGGTGGAGTGATATCTACTGAAGGATTTGGTATTGCTCTTGCTGTTGCATTAGGATAACAGGAAGGTAAAAATGGCAAACAATTTCGTAAACAGTTTTGCAAGTATTGTGACTGCTGGTGAGTTCTATCAGTCGAATGCGTCAGATACTTCAACTGGGCCGCAAACAGTTTATACTGCGAACAACGGTTCAAGTGGAGTCAATTCGATTCTCATCGAACTGGACGCAGCGAACACTGGAACATCTGGTATCACGGTATCTGCATTCATTCAAGATACATCATCTACTCTAGGGTCAATCACAAGCATTGTATCCTCAAGTGATGTTGCAACAGTAACAACTGGTTCTGCACATGGACTGAAGGTTGGAATGTATGTAAACGTAACAGGTTCAACAACTAACTTTGTAAACGGAGTTTATAGGGTTGCGTCCGTTCCAAGTACGACAACATTTACATACGCACAAAACTCTGGTGCCGCAGATGGAACTGCTGCTGGTACAAAAGTAATATACAAGGCATATCATATCGTTAAAGATGCTCCTATTCCTGCCAGTGCTACGTTGAAAGTAGTTGCTGGACAGAAGGTTGTTCTTAATTCAAATGATAAAGTAATTGCATATGCAAGTGCAGGCACTTGTGATATTGTCGCTGGAATTCTACAGGAAGTAACATAAAATGTCTTATATTGGTGTACAAGCAACAAATAGATTAAGTCCATCTTTTGTTAAAGAGGATTTTACTGGAACTGGTTCTGCCACTCAATTCACTCTGACGAATGAGGTGCCTGGCGGTAACGAGGATAATGTTATGGTCGTGTTATCAAACATTGTTCAAGAACCAACTTCTGCATACACCATTATTGATGATAGTAACAATCTTCCTAAAATTCTAAAGTTTGATTCTGCTCCAGGCAACGGTGAAAAGATTTATGTGGTACATCATGGTATCGGAACATAT
>Ga0181409_1000337_pt1 | contig 18906 bp, 26 predicted proteins | sample 32SPOviralmetaG_FD_130138 | JGI IMG/M metagenome (GOLD analysis project Ga0181409, IMG submission 130138) | Marine viral communities from the oligotrophic San Pedro Time Series (SPOT) site, San Pedro Channel, CA, USA - 32 SPOT_SRF_2012-05-30 | ecosystem: Environmental > Aquatic > Marine > Strait... | reverse complement strand
TTGTAAGAGGACCACCTGATGTATTCTTTACATTGATTATTACTTCTTGTGTAGTATCACTATGTTCTGCGTGAGATGCTGATGTTGCACTATCTGCAAATTCAGCGTGTGATGCTGATACTGCGTAAGAACTTGATATTGCATTATCACTATTTAGTGAGTGGGATGCACTAATTGATGTGTTTGCGTTCTCTGCTTGTGATGCTGATACTGCGTAAGATGCTGATACTACTAATGAGCCAGTAAGTGCAAAAGAATCAATTACATCTAAATCAAACTGTCTTATATCATTTGGGGTTATCTCTTGTGCTGTATTATTAGGAAACAGAGCGTTACTCTGTGATATTAATCCTTCTCTATCTAATTGACTCATATCTTTTTTCTCTATTTAATCTGTTGTTAATAAAATATCAAATCCACTTGAGAAACCACTTGAGAAAGCTCCTGTTTCTACTTTTGGTAATGCGTTAATCCTACCAATACCTTGACTGATAAGAGCTCCATCACAACACTCAACTGAGTAGGTATTAGCATTTAAACATAAACAACCTCTACGAGAATTCTTCGGAGAAGATAATCCTTGAGTAGGTCCTATATAAAGGCCAGTTGCTCTGTGTTTTCTAAGTTTCCTTGAATATGACATTAATCTTTTATACCTATAACAATCCTAACGAGGTTTATATTTGTTAAGTTGTTCTTTATGAATAAGAGATTCCATCAGAGATTTATCTGATTGATAAGCAAGATATAGTAAACACTGCTCTAAAGGATGTTGAGTTACTGCATCAAATCTTAAGATATCTTCTCCTGCAAGTTGGACAACTGTTGAATAGCTTCCCCACTTTCTTCCAAAATTGATTTGATGTTGGGTGATATCTCCGCCTGGTTCTTCAAAGAGTTCAGGGTACCTTTCACTAAGTCCTTGTACAAACGAATGAAGAAAAAAAAACAACCAAAGTGAAAATCCATTCCCACTTCCCACCATTTATCTTCATCCCATGGTTCTACTCCGTTGTATTGTTCTACTTCGTATAGAGCTCCTTTCTTCTTCTTTACAGGTCTGTATAAGATAGATAAGATAGTTGGCCAGTCATCATTCAGTTGTATGTTCTCAAACTTAGAGATATCTAAGTATGCTCCGTATGGCATCTGAGATAGATTAGGTTCGAACCCATACTCAACTCCTTCTAATGTTATATTACGTTGTAAAGGATAATCTGTCTTTTGTAATAACTTAGTTAAATCTTTTCTGATGTTTGATATAGTATTACCATCTAATTCTTTAATCATATCAGGCGTCATCCCTGTTAGGTTATACACCAAGAATGCATCTTGTGCTTCTGTATCACCTTCGTGAGTATCCATATCCTTTTGGAATTGAATATATTGTTTTAGTGTTATTGCACTAAAATCATGTGGTACTGTTATCTCTATTTGTTTCTTCATAATTTATATCTATTATATTATCCTTATCTTCTTTCATCTTGTTTATTGCAATGGCTTGATAACCTAACTCTGATTTTAATTTAAAGTTCTCACTTCTTTTATTTATCATCTCACCTTTCTTTAAAGAAAGTTTAGCTTTTACATCTAATAGCTCATTCTTAAGTTTGTTAACATAATTGGATAACATAATAATATCCATGTATAACTCTTCTCTATCTTTTGTTTTAAACTCTTCTGGTATCTCTTTATTCATTACTTAAATGTTAGTGTGTATTTACCTTTGTTCTCTGCTTTGATACTCAATCTACTCATCGCTACATATCTCATAGAATCTATCAAGTGGTCTAATCCTCCCTCTGGCTTATCCAATGCTATTCCGTATTTATCAGTTGCCCATTGATAAGAGTAAAGTTCGTTAATAAGATTTTGTGAGCTTCTTGGTACGCATATACCATAGTTCTGTAATACACCTATACCAAACTTAATAGAATCAGGACCTTTCTTAACTGGCTTTATATTAAATCCACTTCTATATATCTCTTCTATTAATCGAGGTTCTGCACTATCTGCCCATATCTCTGTATTACCAACATTTAGTTCATCAAGTTTATTTATGATATCTTTTGTTACCATACCTTTTTCATATAGTAATTCTCTAACATACAACATATCTCCTTTCTTGTGTACTGCTACAATAGCAGTTGGGTCATTAGAGAATCCAAAGTCCATACCTAATGCTATCAATTCTTCTATTGGGTTCTCATCTACTATTTGGAAACTAAAGATTGATTTATCGTTAGGAGCAAACTCACCTTTACCATAGATTAACCAATACTTAGGATTCTTAAACTCTAACTCTTCAATAGCCTTTATCATCTCTTGAGGTAGATAAGGATTATCTTTAAAGGTAGTTGTAAATCTTTCTACATCATCTTGTTCTCTTAACCAATGGTAAGGTGAAACAGTTGGGTTATAAGCTAAGACTATATTGCCTGTACAACGAATAGAAAGTTGGAAGTATGATTCTTCATCTATCTCTGATGCTTCATCTATGAATAGAATATCTGATTTAACACCTCTTAACTTCTCAGGATCATCTGTATTGATAAACGATAAGGTAGAACCATTCCCAAATGAAAATATCCTATCAGAGATATTGTATCGTTCTGTTTCCCAAATCTCAAGATTGGTCAGTATATCTTTAAAATCTTTGATTACAGAACGTTTAAGGGAAGGAACAGTTCTCCTTACCACAGTTACATCTAATGTTTCTTGTAATGCTCTTACAATCAACCATTGGAGTATAGCGTAAGTCTTTCCACTTCTCGTACCACCAATGTGTTGTGTGATTCTTTTCTGAGAACCTATTAGGTTATCAAACGTAATAGTTGTATCAATCGTTATCTTCACTACCGCTTCTGTTTATGTTAACTGTAATTTGTTGGATACGCTGGTCTATCTCTGCTCTCATCTCTACCGATTTCTGTTTAGGTACAACGTACTCTAACAATCTCATATAAAGTTTAGCAGCTTCTGCAGGATTTTCTTTTCTAATCTTCTCTAAATCTTCTGAGATATTATTTAACCCTTGATTAGCAACTCTAGCAATAGTTAGTTTAGCCTGTTCTGTTGAACGGTTTAACTTACCTGCTGGTCTACCCTTACCTAATTTGTTTCCTTTTTGAAATGGCATGTTAACGTATGTTATTTAATCATATAACAAGTATATACGAATATATTAGTAAAGAGTGTATTGAACTAATATCTCTTCTCCTTCACTTATCTTTCTAATACTATGCAAGGTTCTTATTGTCAAACCTTCTTTTATTATACAATTAGGATTATCTGAATGATTTACAAAACCTCCTAATGGCGTTCTAATTAACTCATCTTCTATCCAATGATGCGTTATACCAAATGAATGGTTATCGTTTATCTCTTGTGTTGCAAATAACCCTAATCCATCTGTAAGGGATTGTTTTATAGTTACTTCATTAGGTAAAGGTCTATATGTGCCTTTAAAGTGTTTAAGTGTTCGTCCGATACCACCCTCTTTTACTTTTAACTCCATTATATATTTTTATATAGATATATATTAATTAGTGTTTTTACCCCAACCTAATCCTCTTGCTCTTACTTCCATCTGAGCTTTATCAGAATCAGAGTAAGTATCCCATACAAACTTCTGATACCAACCATTAGGTGTTAACATTAACTGAGCTACTTCTTTAATATATTCTTGCCAAAGGTGGTGATTATCATAATTTAATTTTCTATTTCTTGCTAAACCAATTGGTCTATTCCACAAATCTTTAGGGTACTTATCTTTTATCTTTTGTTTTTGTTTATTATATCTTTTGTAGTATTTGTTTTCTAATAACATATCTTCGTTAACCGTTGATATTAGAGACTTTCCTTTACTTGCCATTATTTATTGTATTTATCGTTAAACTTATTTTTTAAATGTTGTTTTATCTTCTTTACGTTTAGAAAGGTTGTTGATTTTGATATTCCTATATCTCCTGATAGTTCTTCCATTGTCTTATCACTAAAGGTATATAGCTCATATATCTTAGCTGATGACCACATAGGAGTTCCTTGTAGTTGTTTTATTTCTTCTTTGATTAACTCAAATAACTCTTGGTTGTTTTTATCTGATTCTGTATCATATGGAATATCCTCTGCATCTCTCCACTTCTGCGGATATACCTTTTTGTTTTCTCTCTTTACCAAGTTTATCCAACGAGAACGTAGAAAGTTATGGCAATATAAAAGATTAAAAGAATCTTGAAAGAATAACTTAGGGTTCTTCTTTTCAGCAAGATAAAGATATAAATCTTGTACTAAATCTTGTGATACTGATTTGTTATTAGCAAGGTTATAAGATACTGCTTGTAACCAATCATCGTGTTTGGTAAACAGTACTCCTAATCTTGTTTGTATCTCTAATTCTAAAGAACCACTATACATACCAATCTTTAACAAAAGCTCTTATAGTTTCAACTGCTCTTCTCCAATGTTGTGCTGATTTTCCACACATACATGGTTTCTTTTCTTGCTCGTTGATTATCTTAGTGTATTTACTCCATACCCATCCTGCTACATCTGTGGATAAATGGTTACCTACATTCTCTATAACTTCTTTCATCTCTGAAACTTCTTCTTCTGTAAATCTATCTCTATCAAATTTATTCATATTACCAAAGTTTTATTTTATCGCAATCACCATTAAAGGTTTTGCAAGTTAATCTGTTTAACCATTGTTCTCTTTCACAACAACCACAAGATTCAAAGTTGAACAAATCAACTGCTATCCAAGTTGCTATATACTTTCCTGTTCCTAAAGTTACGATGTTGATTAGTACTCTTAACCAAGAACCTAACTTGATTTTACATAAATCTACCTTTTTCATCTCTTTTTCTGTTTTTGTATTTATTTTTTAAACTTCTAAAATTAGTATCTGTATAATAATCGTTAAATGTTGGATTGTATCTTACTGTATGAAACTTACGTTCACCACCACTCCAATCTATTTTATGCATTATATCTTTTATAACTCTAAATACAATGTTAGAATTAATACCATAAACCTCAGCAACTTTCTTATATGTACCTAACTTCTTATAATGTTCAATAAACTCATCTCTGTATTCTCTCCAATGTATATCTTTACCTTTGTAATACTTGGTTTTATTATTTCTTGGAGTTAGTATCTGTAAGTTATCTACTGAGTTATTGGATGTATCACCATCTACATGGTCTATCTCGTTTCCTTCAGGTATCTTACCGACAAAGGTTTCATATACTAATCTATGAATGTATTGTAATTTACCTCTTTTATATTCTTTATTAAATAATCTTACTTGATAATATCCTTTTTTACTTTGTGATGCTTTCTGTGGCTTTAAAGCCTTTGGCTTTCCCCACATAGATGAGTAAACCTCACCTTCTCTTGTTATTTTATATTTGTTATACCCTTCTATTGTTATCATAGTGTTATTGCGTTTATTTTAAAATCATCATCTAATATGTTATCTAAGAACCATTGCCATTCTTCTATTTTTTCTGATAACATCTTATAATCTTTTATTGTTTCAGGTTCTGAGTAAACATAGTATAGTGCATTCTCTTCAATACCTCTTTGTACCTTCTCATACTCATTTATCTGATGTATAACGAACTTTCTCAACTTAAGGTATGATATCATACTATCATTAGGTGCGAAGTGTTCTAAGAAGTTCTGTGAGTTGTCTGTATCTTGTCCATGCATATTCATCTTGACCTGATTGTGCTAAGGTTAATTGAGCTCTTTGCTCTTCCTCAAGTTTTGTTATTTGTTCTTTTGATGTTTTCAATTTCTTCTTCTAACTTGGTTAGTCTCTTTTTTATTCTATCTACTTCATAAGAAAATTCTATCTTAGCTTCTGCTGCTTTAGATTCTTTCAGTAGTGCTTCTAAGCCTGATATTATTTCTTCTCTTCTGCTCATTTATAATAATATAAAATCATCATCTGTATCTTTCTTATTCAACTTACGTTGGAAATCACAGAATTGTTTAATAAGTGAATAGTGTTGAAAATACATTCTTTTATTTTCTTTCACTTCTCTTAGTGCTATAAGAGCTGATTCTTCATATCCTTCAGGTGATGATATCTCTAACAGATAATCTTCTGCTTCTGCAATTAATTTCTTAACTTCAGATTTGCCTGATTTCATTAAATCTTTAAATTCTGCTCTTAATCTTTCTTCGTGTTGTTCTACTTGTTCTTTGCTCATGTTAGTATATCTAATTTATTATTGATTGTTCTTATCCAATTATTTTTTACTGATACATCATCTGTATATACTTCTAATGCTTTATCAATAGTACCAAAATCTTCTAACAGGTCTGAGTATCCTTGATTGAATGTAGTTACATCTAATAGTTTATCAAACATTTTATCTACTAGTTTATAACTTACATTTGCACTTCCAGACGCAATTGCATTTTCATTTCCAGTTCCAGTTCCAGTAAGGTTTTGTTTAGGTTTACCTTTAGGTTTACTTTTGGTTTCTTTTAGGTTAACCAAGTCATAACCCATGGGTTTATTTTGGGTTTTAGGTCTACCACCTAGCTTACCATTATTTCTACTTGCATCAGTTCTAATCTTTCTATTCTCTATTTCCATAGCCATTCTATCATTGTAATAATAACCATCAGAATGTAGAGGAAACCTTTCTAATATAGTTTCATCTCCATCAGCTAATTTTAAATCATTAAGAGTTAGTTTGTTTTGTTTCTGATGTTGGTAACATAATAGTAGAATGTATTTACCTCTTTGTTCATCAGTCATTGTAAGAGTACCTACTATAAAGTCCTGTGTATATAGTAATACAGCCGGGTCTTTACCATTTGTTTGTTTTTTCATATTATAATCCTTTCTTTATTTGTACAAATATACGAAATATTTTTTAAACTACCAAATAATTTGATAACTTTCTTTGACATACATTTCGTATTTACTTCTATATATATAAGTATAGAGTTTTTTCCGAAACGTAAAAAAAATGTATAAATAAAAAAAAAAGCCACCCGTTATGTCAATAGGTGGCTTTTGAAAGGTATATAATATAGTTGGATACAAAATGGCAAAATCCTGTACCTATATAAACATATAACAATTGAATTGAAAAAAGTTTAATGTTAAATAATTTGGATATATCAGATTTTTTTCGTATCTTTATACCAATAAAAGATTTAATATATAAAAGTTATATGTACTACATTTACCACATACCTGGCATTAAGATTGGTTGTACTACCGAAGTACAATACAGAATTAATAAGCAAGGTTTTAAAGAATTTGAGATATTAGAATCTCATGAAGATATTTACAAAGCATCTAATAGAGAACGAAAGTTACAGAAAGAGTATGGATTACCAGTAGATAAAGTACCTTATTTTATTAGTAGAAACAATTGGGGAAGTAAGGCTGGAAAGATAGGAGGTAATACTCATTCTGAATTAAGAAACAAAAAAGCATCAGATATAGGTAAGAAAACTTGGAAGCAAAACTTTAAAGATGTTGTTGCAAAAAGACGTTCTTATAAAGGTGAAGGTAATGTAAGATGTACTATTACAGAAGAAACTGCTATTAATATTCTTACTGATTATATAAATGAACCAAAAAAATATGGGTTATTTATTGTACTTGCTAAAAAATATAATTGTAGTAAACGAGTTGTACAAAAGATTTGTAGAAGGGAAACTTGGTTACATATAAAACCTAATCAACAGGAACACAGTTAGGAACTTCTCTTCCATCTTTTATCTTAGTACCATATGCTACATATCCTTGTTGACAAGGGTTAGGGTCTAATAAGTTAATTCTGTTTATCTTTGCGATTACTTTATCTGTTGTTGATTTCATAGTTTCTTTTCCTTCCCATATACTATAACATATGGCTGTTGCTTGTTCTTGTGATTTACCATACTCAGTTTCTATACCGATACATCTCGATATAAACTCTTTTTCCATCTCACCTGGTTTTATATTTACTGGCATACTATCTAACGTAAAACGTTCTATCTTCGTTAATATCTGTTATCTTCTCTACGTTCTTCCAAACGATTGTTCTATATGCGGCTTTCTTAGTATCAAATACAATCATATATCCTTTAGCTTGATAGTTATATACTGCTCTACCACTTGGTCCATTTACAGTATAAGCTTCTGCATAGTATCTATTAGCACCACTTAACTTCTTTGTATAAAGTTTATAAGGTTTAAACCAACTTAATACTTTATCTTTAAGTTCAGATAGTGAGATAAACTCTCTACTTCTAAACTCATATAGTTTACTATTAGTTTTTTGGTGTGTATTATTCATCTTTCTTATCGAACCAACCTGTTTTGTTCATTATAAATCTACCTAATAATCCTCCTATACCACCTACTAGTCCTAAAAAGAATGCCATTGTAAATTCCATTAAAGGCATTGTCCATAGAGATGTTAAAGTGAATCCACTTATAAACGATATCTTCTGTTCCATATACATTATTCTGTTGGATGTTTGAGACATGGCATGTAATAAGTGTTTCCATCATCCGCTTTATGTTCATGCGAACCCTGACATCCAATTAGAGTAGCGTATTGTTCAGCCATCTCTTTTTCAGGAAATAAAATCCTTCTTGGATAATCTAACTCTTCTTTCTTTGTTGCGTATCCTGTCTCTATTGCTTCTGATATAGAACCACTAGCAACTTCACCAGGATATGTAGATGTTACTGATGGTTGTTCTAAAGAGTTCTCTTCCAACAAACCTAATTCTCTTAACTTGTTTCTTGACCAACTCAACGCCGATTTCCCACCCCATAACAGATATGAGATAGTTCCACATTCGGTTGTTGTACTCGGGTCGTAGTAAGTTTCTGCACGAGATAAATAACTGTGCATTCTTTTGATAGTTTCAACAGAGATAGGTTCTCCCTTTGCCAATTGTTGCGCTCTAACCTTGCCCACCTGTGTGCCGCACTTGTTGTTTTGTTTCTCGTTTAGTTCAATACCTCTCTTAGCATTGTTCTTTATAGATTGTCCATAATCTGAATAAGATTCCATATCTACTCTCTTATTATCTGAGTATCTGTTATCTTCTTTGATTAAAGCACGTATCTTGTTAAGTAAGTACTCTGCTTCCTCTTCCTGAATGGATAGGAGTTCTTCTCTTGAAGCTTTAACTAAATCATGAGTGAACATACCCTCAATACTCAGTCCCTTCACAGAGCCACTCTTAACGTATTCTTCCCATATCTCATCATTGTTAACTTTAAACATACCTACCCAAGAACCAACTGGTAAATTTAAACCTAAACCATTTGATTTATCTAACTTAGTTGTTTTAATCCATGATTCAACAAGTGATACATTTTCAACATCACTATTGTGTTCAAGGGTTGTTTTGTTTGTATATCTTCTTTTTAGATAGTTTTGGGCTAGTTTCTCTACCGTCTCGGGTGAGAAGAATACCTCATAAGGTTTACCCTCTCCATCTATACGAAGAATCTTTTTGTTTGGAATCAATACAGGTCCTGCTACGATTCTCTTTTCGTTATCTATTTTTTGAAATTGAACTTTCTCTTTATCAAAGAATACAAAGTTACTTTCTATCGCTGGTTCAGAAACCAAGCTAATAGCAAAAACTTCATCTAAAAGTTCATCATCAATTTTTAATTCAAATAGTTCCATATCTTATTAACAATCTTTTGTTCATTTATAGTGTTGATGCTGCTGTTGTTCTTCTATCAAATGCTTGTTTAGATGAGATATCAGATGATACAACATATGCTCTAATTGGTCTTTGTGTTGCAGCTGCAATAGATTCACCTATCTGTGCTCCTGTATTTGCTCCATCAGGTAACGTTTGTATTGATGGTGCTTGGAATGATGTTGTAGGTGCCGTTGGTGCTACAAATGTAGAATCTCCTCCACCACCTGCTGATATCGAACCTCCACCTGGTTTAGGTATTGGTGGTATCTTTTGTTTTCTAATTGCGTTTACTTGTAATAAACCTGCAGCAATTACAGTACCGGCAGCAATCGCACCGAATGGCGGTGGATATGTTGCAAGAGCTTTAGTAGCACCAATGTATGTATTGATTAGGGCTTGTGATATTGCTAAGGCTTTACCTGCTACTGTTTCTTTACCAACTGCTTCTGCTATCTGACCAAGTGCATCAGATATAATAGCGAGTTTGGTTTCTTGTTGCATTCTCTCTATTTGTATTCTTGCTGCGGCAGTTTGTTTATCAAATGCAACTAAAGCTTGTGCTGATGCTTGTTGAGCTACCATTGATTGTCTTTCTAATTGACGAGTTTGGTCAAATAGATTAAGTTCATCTTGGAAGGTAGCCTGATTAGTAGCAACCTTTAAATCATATTCTGCAAATAAAGAATTAGCATCTTCTTGTCTTTGTATCTCTTCTGCTTCTGCTATCTTAGCTAATCTATCTAACTCTTCTTGTGTAGCAGTATCTTTTAACTCTTTCTCTTTAGCTAACTTTGCTTCTGTTTGAGCAATTGCTGCATCATCATACTTCTTATTTATTTCTGCTAAAGATATTCTGTATTGTTCTTCGAATGATGTTAAATCTTCTATACCAGCTTCTTTTAATGTCTTTAACTCTTTTTGGTATTCTCTTTCTCTTAACAGAAGTTCTCTTGCTCTATCATCCATTAGTGCAAGTTCAGCATCATCTATAATCTTTTGAGCTTCTGCTATAAGTGCTGCTCTTTCTTTTGCTGCTTGTTCTAATATTTTCTTTCTTTCTTCTGCTTCTCTCTTCTCTTCATCTATTCTTTTCTGAGTTTCTTCTTCTTGTTTCTTAGTTGCTTCAGCTTGTCTAGCTTGTTCTTCATCAAACGCTTTCTGAAGTGATTCAGAACTAGCACGAGATGCTTCATCAATCTTATTTTGTGCAATACCTAAGAACTTAGCAAACTTGTTAAATCCTTCTGCAACATACTCTAATAACTCAGCAAACTTTTCAAATATAGGTAAGGCAACGGCTTCGATTAGTGCAAAGACAGGTCCCATTATCTTACCGAATGCCTCACCCATTCTGTTAAGAACCTCTTGCCCTTCTGCTGTTTTACTTAAGGATTCTTTAAATGCAAGGAATAAACCTGCTAATAAAGTTACTACTGCAATTATTGGGTTAGCTGCTAGTACTTTTAAACCACCATCTAATCCTTTTAAAGAACCACCAACAAGTCCAACGATACCTGGCTGTTCTGCTAAAGCATCAGAGAACCTACGAGATTGTATCTCTGTATCTTCAAATTGTCTTTCTAATCCGTTAAGTTCTTTTCTTAATCTTTTGAACTCAACCTTATCGCCATCTAATTTTGCTTTCTGTAATGCTTTACGTGTCTTAGATATAGTTTCTTCAAAATCAACAAATCCTTCGATGGTATCATCTAATGATTGATTTAATTTATCTAAAGAATCAGTACCTTTAGTATCAACATCAACAACCGCTCTGTATGTAGTAGTATTGTCTGCCATTATAATCTCTTAAATAGATTTTTAACTTCACTCCAATCGTGTGGTATCTGATACTTACCTTTAGCAGTATCCACATCTTTTGAAAGTGAATATAAATCATTCATTTTTAATAAGTCAATTATGTTCTTTATCATAACTTTATAACAATTTTAATCTAAACTATCCTTTATGATTGGACCTAATAACTCTAACTTACAATCACCTGTTTTTAAATTGTAATCATTTATTGCTCTTAAATGAAAGTGTGAACCTTTAAATAGAACAATATCATTTAATTTAAAATCCGTATATAAAGCAAACGGTAAGTTTGCTTGACACTCTATAAATCTAGTCTTAGGATTATATAGTAACTCTATATAAGTTTGCCAATATTCTGTGTATAATGTATTTGTTGGTAACGTACCATATGCTGTTTGTTCATTAAAGAACAATAAAGAATCAGAACCTTCATCAGGTGTTTCATCTGTTGAACCACTACTATAATGGTCAAAGTAAGGAAATTCACCTGGTGAATTATATGATGTAGCGAATCTACTCGAATCCATACTCGCAAATACAGGTGAAGGGCTAATTGTTTTTAACCCATTATAATAAAATACACGAGGATTTATAACCGCAGGGTCAAAGTTCTCGTTTGCAATAAATGTTGGTATGTATAATCCTTGTGCCATAATTTTAACAGGTTGAAATTGTTCCTTGTATTTGTCCGGTTGATGTATTTAAATACCAAATGTTTCCGTTTGTATTATCTCTAACTAAGAAGTAATATCTTAGAGGTAACGTTAGATTTATATCCCAATATAGTACATCTCCATATATTAGATATCCTCTACTAGAAGCAATGTAAGCAGTACCTGCGAACCTATCATCATTACATATAGGGAACTTTGAGTTATTATAAGTAATTGGTTGTGCGTATCCTAAAGTAGCGCCAGTACCAGTACCACCTGTACCATCTATATATCGTAAAGGACCTGAAGAAAATACAGATGTTACATCTATCTTACCTTGTGAGAATTGATTCTCTGAATCTCTAAAGATACTAGCTCCATACTTTCTTTGGTTTGTATCATTAAAGTTTCTTGCAAGATAATCTTTACCAAGTGTATCAGTAAACTCTAACTCATTGACTGCTAGTGTGTTAGCAGGAGATACTGCTATATTCTCATCCATCTTAATGAATTGAGTTAAATCTTTAACATCACCAGCCTTATACCAATCGTTGAATGTTTCTATTTCAAACTGATTTACGTTTACCTTTGATGGTGTAATAACAAGATTAAACTTCTTTTGTAATCCTTTAATAAAATCCAAGCAAGTTATACCATTTTCACCAAAAGGCATATTCTGTGGAATTTCCATGATTCTGTTATCAGCTGCAAATCGTAATTCTTCTACTTTTATTTCTGATTCTGTATTACCATCCTTTGCTATCGTTATATTAAAATCACCTGAACCTGTAATACTATATCTTGCTTTGAACTCATAATCTCCTTCTTTCATAGTTGTAAGAGCTTCACTTACCCATGTTTCTTGTAAGGTATAAGATTTCTCTCCTATCGCTTGTAATTGTGAATACGTTTCTCTTAGGTATTTATTGATTTCATCTACCTCCATTCCATAGGTACTACTACCACTAACAAGAGCAACATCTAATTGTGGATGTCCAATAGAACCTGTTGCTGAACCTGATATAAACATCTGTAATTTAATCGTACCGCTAAGTATATCCTTTAGAGGTAACTGATACACAGAACCACTAGCCATTGCAAATGATGGGTCTGATTCTATGTTATCAAATTCTAATTGTGTATAGGTAGATGTATTAAGTACTATATCAGATGTTGAACCAGAAGTAGGTTTGATTGCAACCTTACCATAGGTTTCTAAATCTACATCATCAAAGATAGGATATTGTTTACCTCTATCACAAAGCATGTAGAAGTTATCAAATTGAGATTGTTCAAAGAATGTACTTGTGTAGGTATAACCAAATTCTTCGAATATCTTATCTAATACTTTTACTACTCTAATAGCAGGTTTAAAATCTTGTGTACTTATACTTCCATTTCTTGTATCTATACCATATTGACCAGGCTCTGCAGCTGATTGATAAAAGAATCCTTTACCATAATCTGCAAGTGGATATACAATATCACCATTGAATAAGTTTTTATCCCACGAATCACTAACGTTAGCATAAGATGCAGTGTGATTGTATATATCTAAACCACCAATATCTGTTAATAAGTTTGCTTGTAAATCTCTTGAGAAATCTGAAAGAGAACCATACAAAGATATATCATATGAATCTACTTGATTGTTAACTGTATTAACAGCATTTAATTGTAGATATCCTTGTACAAGTAGATATCCACTTATCTCAATGTAACACTCTACTTTTGTTGATTCTTGAAACAAGAAAGGTGTATCAATGTTAATATCGTATGCGTGTTGAAAGAAATCATTATTTTTCTTAGAGCCAGGTAAACTTAAATCTCTTGTAAAATCAGATGGTAACTTATCTATATCAAACAAACCAGTTGCATTATTAGATACAAGAACTTCTTCATCCTTGAAAGTATCTAACTCTACTCCATTTGCTATTACTCTAAAAAAATAGTTTGTCATTACAAGGTTAATTTATAAGGTGTTGAGAATCTAAAATCGAACGTATATTGTATTAACTTATCAACAACGCCTGTTTTAAATTGTACTGTGTTGTTTGTTAATACAAGTGGTAAGAAGGTTGCTAATAAACCATCTTCAAATTGTTCATCTTCTGGCTTCGCAGTTACCAAATAAATTTCATCTGAAACTAACATACCTTTGAAGAAATCATTAAAAGATTCATCAATATAATCTGTATTAACTGTTATACTTTCTGCTCCTTCTGTATAATATAGTTTATCTCCTTTAAATGTATCGTATGTTGAAAATAGTGGTGTTTCTAATGCGTTCTGTTTATAAGATTTAACATTAGTAGAGAATGCTTTCCTACTAGCTAAGCCAAATTCAAATTGTTCGAATGCACCATATCTGTTTTTAAATACAATCCTTACAGGTGGATACTTCTTTTTACATTCACCTATACTCATAGCTAATCTATTACCGATTGGATTTGTAGCAGAATCTGTTACTTGAATTGTAATAATATCTGCTCCCTCTGCTGACATAGTTGCAAACATATGAGGTTCAATCATTGTTTCTGTAACAATAGCTGAAGATGTTGTATATGCATCAGTAGTATCTAATACTAAAGTAAAGCCAGTAGCTGCAGGAGTTACATCTGAACGTATCTCTGCGTAGTAAGCTTGGCCTTGTGTACTATTATCTTTTAAGTTGTATGTAGAAAAGTAATAAGGTATATCAGTACTAATTAAACTTTGTGTTGCATCATTAGGCATTGAACTAAGTATAGGATATTGTTGTACTGATTCACTAAATGGTGTAGTAGATGTTAAACCTGCATTACCTGTTCTTTCTCCCCATAGGTTATATCCATTCAATGCAACGAAGTTATCCCAACCACTTACACTTTGATGTGATGTAGTTACGAACAACTGTGTAGTTGTATCTAAGTACTTACCATAGAACTCTGCTGTAAACCACCTTGGTGATGTTATAGGAGTAAGAAATGTACCTTGGTATATATCAGCTAATGATGCTGACATTTGTGATGATAGTATTGGTGATAAATCAAATATAGTACCTGGTTGATTCTGATAATCAGAGACAGGAAACTTATTGAATACATAAGAAGGTGAAGAAGGTTTATCTGTTACGATATCTCCTTGCCAACTATATAAATCACAAACCATCTGATAAGATGAACTTGTAGTAGCATCAGTTGTATCTTGTATCTGAAACATAACTGGCGATTCAGTTAGTGATGCTGTTGCTGGATGATTGAGTATTGTTACCGGCATGGGTTATATCTTGTTTTTATACATATAACCAATAAAGTTAGAAATGTATGTTATGTAGTATCTACCTTAACACCTACCTTTTCCATCTCCTCATCTATGTTTGAAAAGAATGCATCTAACTTACCAGCAACAACTGTTGTATTGATGTATCCATCTAATGCAGCTTTAAACTCAGGTGATTCTGCAGCAATCTCTGCAAAGGGTCTCTTCTTCATCTTCCATGTACCATTGTGTACATACTTACCGTATTCTGCACCTCTTGGAGCTACATCAAAAGAGAATACTATCTTATCTGTTTTTTTATCTTTTTTAAAGATATTAGATATTCTGTTAGAAGATGCAATATTAGAAAATAAGTTACCAGTTTTGTATGCTTTAGAAGAACCAGTCTTATATTGTTTATAAGGTACACCAGGGTTTATAGCTTGTAATGATTTATCTTTATAAACCTTTGCTACATCCTTTAATGATTTTTGTTTACCTCGTATTGCCATTAGTATCTTGGGTATAAGAAGTTATCGTTATGTCTCATCTCATCCCAATCAAGAGATGCTGTATAGATTGCTGTTACGTTATATACTGAGTTATTACCTAAACCAACATCTGGTCTATCTATACAATCATTGAAAGAATTAAATGATTGAGTTACATCTGTATAGAATGTATTATATATAACCAAAGAGTTCTCCATAATTATCGAAGATGCATCTTGATTATCTTGTGTACTACTGATATCATCATAAGAAGTTCCTGTAAAATCACAACTTGTACCTATACCTGATAATCTTGCAATCTTATCCCATTGAGAACTACTTGGGATTGTCCAATTATAGTTAGATGTTCTACCTGGATATAAACTTGAACTTGGATAATATGTTGCAGTACCAATTAAACTAGCAGTAATATCACCTGTTAAATTAGGTGCTGTTGTAGATGCAACAACATAATTTAAATTAGAAGTTGTAGTACTAACTGTTTCTTGAGAAACTGGATGTGTGTATTCAATTAATTTTATACCTAAAGGATTACCTACTGTTAAACCATATACATCAACTGTTGATGCAGAAGGGTATGTTGGATTTAAATCAGGATAACTTACTAATGATGATGAGTTAAAGTTAAGTGTAAGCGATTTATCATCTATTGTTTCATTTACAGTAGCAGAACCACTTACTCCATCTACATACCAAAGAACTTGGTTTGTACCTTGATTATAAGAGAATTGTGATATGTGGAATCCACCTCTTGGAATAAATCCACCAGCTGAACCACTCTCTGTTGTTACAATACTATCACCTATTTTAATTACAACTGCTTCTCCATATAGAGTATCATTACCAGCGTATATACCAATAGAAGATGTACCGAATTGTTCATCTGTTAAGATTGGTATTAACCCACCACTATCGTAAGTTTGATTGTTAACTTCCCATACTGTCATTGCAGTAAGTTCATTTGTTGTTTCTTCATCTGCTTCTACATAAGGATGTACTGATGAACTAACAATTAATAGAGAACCACTATCTAAGTTATCTGTATCAAATTCCCAACCTGTGATGTTTTCTAATGATGCAGTATTATCATTCTTCCATAAGTTATAAACAAGAGAACCTGTACCATCATATGAATCTAAATCGTACATATCGTAGTATTGTGCTAATCCTCTATATGTTATATAATCAACAGGTGATGTATTAGCTTTCCATTTGTAATTAATGATAACTGCTCCATCTCCTCCTCTACCACTTAAAGTATATGTTTGTCCCCAAGGTGTTGTGTATGTTTCTCTTGGTTCTAACCAAGCTCCACCACCACCTCCATAGTATGAGCCGGTTGAGTTTCCTATACCAGAATCAGCACCTCCACCAAGACCACCATCAGCAGCTCCACGAGGTCCGTATCCTGCACCACCACCACCGAAGTATTTCTGTACTCCTAAGATGTATGATAAGATTCCATCTCCACCTTCTCCTTCAGTTGGTGTTGCTGTACTACTTCCATTGAATCCATCTTCACCAGCACCTCCACCACCACCGGCAGAACCTGTACCAAAGAATCCCCATCCTCCATCATTAGATTGATAAGAAACTCCACCAGATACTAATCCGCTAAATACACCAGCTCCACCACCACCTGAACCACTTCTTTCAGTCCAACCAGTGCTAGTACTGTATTCTGCAAAGTTATCTCCTTGTGCTCCTCTACCACCTATACCTGATGTTATCTGAATTGAACCATCTGATGCAGATAATATAGTTTGTCCAACTTCTGCTTGCCAATCATCTGGTAGATTTGTAAAGTTTGGTTGTGCAAATCCAGGTGCAATGTTTAATGTGTATTGAGAACAGATACCATTTATCTTTCCTTCTTTAACTTGGCCTCCACCACCTCCACCACCGTAGTAGTATGGCTTAGAACCTAAACTATCAGGTATACCTCTTCCACCTGGCCCACCTGGTCCAATAACTAATACGTTTACATCTTCAGTAAATCCACTACTTACATTTAATTTTTGGAATGAACGTTGTGTAGTTTCGTTAGTTGAACCTGATGATTCAAAGATATGATACTTGTATATAAATTCATTACCAATACCTGAACCACTAATAAACGTTCCTTCTATACCACCAGTTGCAGTAACTGTTGAAGGGTCTAATGGGTCACAATCATACTTTGTATAACATTCTGAACCTGTTGTAAAATCTACATTCTGGTCATCGTAAGATGTACTAAATGATGCAGAAGGTACAAAAGTAGAATAAGGTATATCATCATCGAAATCATTTGAGAATGCTCCAAAGCGAGTTTTGAAGTAACTCTCACTATCATGATTGTTATATCTTGATGATGTAATGTAATCTTGTGAGGATGTATAGTGTACTGTTGTATCAGGGTACTTGTAGTATGGAAGAGGGTTAGTTCTTCCACTAGAACCACTTATATCGAATCCTATGTATATACCAGCAGGTGCTGATTGTTGACAAGAACTACAATTATCCCATCCTTCAAACTCTACATAACTTTTACATTCCGAACCTGTTGTAAAAGTTACAGTACCACTACCACTTGGTAATTGTTTCATTTGTTTTTCTGGTGAGAAGTTATATTCATCTGAACTACTAACTGGTAGTGTTACTTCTCTCCACCATAGTTCACCATCTCTACCAGCAATAAATGTGGGTAGGCCTGTATCAGTAGCACATATACAAGCTTGTTTACCAGCTGGTACTGTTAGGGTTTCTAATCTTACTTCACCACAAGGTATAAAAGTAAAATCACCACCAGTTGCTCCTCCATCTATGTAGTGTAGTTTACCTTGTGTTAATTGTGAACCTGTTAAAGCATATGTGATAATTGCTTCACCACCTGTTCCACTTGTATATCTTAAATCATCTATCCAACCTTGTTGATTATATGGAGGATATGTTAAATCATAATCAGTTAAAGGTATATTAGCGGTTAATCCATTTCCTCCAACTCCTTTT
>Ga0181409_1000335_pt1 | contig 18957 bp, 27 predicted proteins | sample 32SPOviralmetaG_FD_130138 | JGI IMG/M metagenome (GOLD analysis project Ga0181409, IMG submission 130138) | Marine viral communities from the oligotrophic San Pedro Time Series (SPOT) site, San Pedro Channel, CA, USA - 32 SPOT_SRF_2012-05-30 | ecosystem: Environmental > Aquatic > Marine > Strait... | reverse complement strand
TTAATTTTACTCATATCTTTAACTTTATCTCTTATTACACTACTAATATACGAAAAAAAACTGAGAATACCAAATATATTGCCCTTTTTTTTCATTTATTTTCATTTCTGTATCTACACTCCCACCCACAACCACCCTAAAGATACCGCTTTTTATCCACATTACCAAATAATTCACATGACAATATGTCCGATGTCGTGGAATTATGGATTTTATGGGGTTTTTGAGGTTTTATTGCGAATAAGACAAAAACATGACAAGGTGTCATAGGGGTGAATTACGAATAATGTAATTCGGGTGTGCAGTAAAACATGACAGGGTGTCAGTTAGCGTGGAAAACCCATATGGGAAAAAAATAAGAGAGGAGGACACATACGCTTGAGGCTCCATATAATGATGATATAGAGGATATTAGGGTGTAATAGGTCGAAAGTATGTCATTATTATATTATGACACATCCCTATTGTGATACTCCTTATGGTTAGGAGGGACTACTAGACACCTTCATAGAGGGATTTTAAGGTATATAGGGGTTAATAAATAAAAAGATGTGATAATCGGGTAAGGATACAATAGAACTATACCTTAAAAGGGATTAAAACCTCGTACTCTTCAGCCGGTCTATTGGGCCCTTTTTCCCCTATGACTCATTGAATAGAATGAGGAAGATTTTGGAGAGTATTGGGAGTTAGAGGGTGCTACTTTTTCTTTCTATCTAAGTATAGGGTTATTGGGATACTGGTAGTAGAGAGATAGATGGTGTAAAGGGGTATCATACTGCCTGTATAGTAGTGCAGGGGTACTAGTATAAGGGTTAGTATAGGTAGTACTGTACATACTATCAATAAATTTAAGAGTCCATCTTTACTCATAGGAAGTTATATTTTTTTTCATTTTACTGAAGAATTGAGTCATAGGGTTATTGAGTGTAGTTTTCTTCTTACTACTACACTTACAATTAGTATCATTTTTACCACCACAACACTCTTCTTTTTCTTTTAATCTTTGTTCTCGTATATTAAGTGATATCCACTCTTTTTTATCTTTACTCATAATTTACTTATTTTTATTATTACTATCAATCAAAAAAACCCCCCAAAAAATTTCTTAACGACTTCATGGGCCCTTGAACGACAAATGAACGAAAGGGGGTGAGTTGTGTTATAAGGGATTAATAGTCATAATCATCATCATTATATGGTTTTGGTTTTGGGGAAGGTCTTTCATCTACTCCATCTACATATGTAGTTTCATCATCCTCATCATCGGATTGATTCCATTCATCGTTGAAATACATCCACATCCATTCTTTTTTTATCATATCTTGTTGTGTTAGTTCCCTAATGTTCTTTATCGGGCCCATTTCGTATATGTAATTATTTGTCATATACTTCCTTTAAAATATCTACTATTATTTGACAATCTTCGTATCTCTCATCCCCTTCTAAATTATCAAGGAGTGAATGTAACGTAGCTTCTGGTATTAAGTTTACAATTGTTCTCTTTCGTATTGTACCATCTCTAAAACACTCTAACATCCATCCTAACGAATGAACTCGGGCATCGTAGATTTCTCTTGTTGTCATCAACAATTTTCTACCTCGAAAATATTTGTTTAAATCCATTAGAGTAGTTGGGTTTTGATTTTTTTGTATAATAGTTCCGCAATATCAAAATGCCATTTTTTTCCGAAATGCATATTATCGGATGCTTTTTCATAATCTTCTCCAAGTGTCAACCAATCTACCATATGAATGTTTTCCTTTTCACATGAATGAATAACCATTCTATCTTGAACATCATAATGGGTATCAAATGGTAAACCACCATGTTTTTTAAAATCGGTTTCTCTATCAACCGAAATAGCAATATCGTATTTTTTACCATCTGCGAGAGAATGATAATATAAATTACCATCTTCCGCGGTAGTACTCCAATTAAAATCTTGAAAAAAGGATATAGTTCTACCATTGTTAATCATTGTTCTTCTATTTGGTGGTTTTAGAAAACAATTATATTTTGGTTTATTACCATAGTCCTCCATTATATAATTATGGTAATAATACATATACATACCCCAACTTGGTGATGCACTAGTTAAACCATAATTTATTACTTGTAAATTAAGTTTTCTACCAAGAACCTCTCCCCAAGTGTTTTTTAAGGGTACTCCAATTCCTTCTGTATGAGAACAACCATAGACAACCAAATAGGGTTGGTTAAATCTTAAGATATCTAAATAATCATTATCTGAACGAAATCCTTGATTATTTAACCTATATTGATTTTCTTGTGAACCATCTGTCTGAAACTGAGTGAAGTTTTGATTAGGTCGTATCTCCTCACCGAATGTTATATCATTTTGTGATAATATCGTTATTGGTTGTCTGTGAGCCTCTTCTATATTATAACTTGTCATTTTATTTTCGGATTAATCTGTTCATATAAATATGAAGAAAACTTACTATGTCCTTCAATTCCTAAGTGTCCATCATTTTTCCTATCATCACTTGGATGTTCCCAACAATTTTCTCTAATAAATGTATCCCAAGAATCGTGTGTTTTACATTTGATTATATTTTCATCCTTTAATACTTTTTTATAATCCCAAGCACCATCTAGTTTATATTCACCAAGAAATGAATTAAAACCAACATAGTTATTCATAATTTTTGATATGTGTAAATTGATAAAATCTACATCTTCTAAGAACCATAAAAATGTATTTGGATAAATTTTTCTTAACATTATAAACATCCCTATTGTAGTATAGAACCATTCTGAAAAAATAATGTTTAAATCTACTTCCAAAGTGGGATTTAATTCTGAAAATCTATTGATTTGTTTTTGGGAGTCTTGATTGGCATCACCTTCTATAATATTTACAAACCCATGCATTCTTTCAAAATTCCAATGACATACACTATCCAAGTTAGATGGTGAATCTTTCTTTTTATACTGAAATATATTTGAACCAAATCGTTCGGAATATGATGGTGAAATGATAATGACATCTTCTTTTTGAATATTATCGTGAATAATATCAAATGTTATTTTTTGTTTTATCTGATTGATTGAACAACCTGGAAAAGAATTAATCCTTACACAATCTGAAGATATATTTAGAGAATTTGCTAGATGATTACCCCAAAATTGATTAACTTTTGGTTCATGTTTTTCTTGAGCCCAAGGAGGTACAGTATAACCCGAATGAGAACAACCATATATGTGTAAGTAAGAGGAATCCCCTACTCTTTTCAATGGTAAAAATGTTTTTAAATAATTCATCCATAAAATATCATTTCCCCAATCTATATAATCATCTACTTCAATAGTTTGAAATTGTTGACCTGATAAGATTAGTTGGTATATTATATGTGAAATATAAATGTTGTTAGTTATTCCCTTTTCTCTTATATGTTCAAAAGCAGTTGTAAAATCTGTAATTTTTTTGAAAGAATAAAAACCAACTGAAAATTGTGATGAAATTACATCTTTTTCTACAATGTTTAATATTGTATTGTTTGGATTTGTACGAATATATGATTTCTTTTCAACATCAGTAATGTTACCTTTATTTAGTGACCAATTATAAACAGTATTTGGATGTAGGTTTTTTGGGTTTATATCAACCTTCTCATCAAAATCTTTTATGTATATTTCTGGTTGTTTTGTGATTTTATAATGATTTGTTTTCCAACTAAATTTATGAGGTAATGCAGGATTAAATAAGGTCTTTAATCCCATATAAACAGTTTCTGCTGGTGAATTTGTTGGTTCAATTGAAACTATTTTAAAATCATGGGGTTTTTCATTTAAATAATTAATACGATTAATTTGTTGTTCTAAGTGTGGATTATTAAATAAAATAATAAGAATCATATCAAAATTAAACTTCTCAATATCATCTAAACTTTGATGGAGCATTGATGAATCTCCACAAGGATTTAAAAATCTTGGTGTTGGGGAATTGTAATCATTACCACCAAGTGGAACTATAAGAATTTTAGATAAGTTGTCCATTCTGTGTTAATTTGTTTATATTGGTATGTAAAAACTTATATATTTCTTTTGATTTTGTGTATGGTACTATTCTAATTAGGTTAATTGCTTGTAAAATGTTGTAATGTCTGAAATCATACTTTGATACCAACCAATCATCAATATATGAAAGTGCAATTTGTACTTTTGTTTTATCATATGGTTTATCGTACATTTTAAAACTCCATTGAAGATGAGTATCTTGTCTTAATTTTACCAAATCCATCATTGGACTTTCTATATAAGAATCTAAAAAATCTATTAGATAGATATCATTTGAAAAAATCATGTTTGAAAATGTCATATCTCCATGTGCTTTTCCTTTGTAGATTTTTATATCATTTATTTCTTTCCAATTTCCCAAATAATTTTCACTAATACTTGCTATTTTATCAATCAATACTTCTCTTTTTATTATCTGTACACCCTCAATAGTTTCTGAAAAATATCCTTCAAGTTTTTTGATTAATTTATCCAAATCATTCTTTGTTGCATATGTAAGAAATTCAACAAATGAAAATCCTAAAATATAATCCATTGAAAACCCATTACTGAGTATTTTTTTTACCTCTGGTACTTTAAAATAATCACTTTGGAATTCCCTCTGTTTTATTGCAGAGGTTTTTAGACGTTTATCTTTGTTCTCTGAAGTCTTGGTTACAATACCATCTTTTAGAGAAAGATTATAGTTACTATGTCCATTTACTTTAAAATCCACTCGTAATCTTTTAAATTATCTGTAATACACAATCTTACCCAATCATCTCCTCTATCGGGTATTGTACATCCTTTTCTAAATATAATATTATCTGGTAATGTTGGTAAATCACTTTCTTTTATATGTAACCAATTTGCTTGAGATGGAATTGACATGATACCTTTATTATATAGGTCTACCATAAGTTTACCTCTCACAGATTTTACTGATTCAATATATTCATCAGCAATCTCTTTATTTTTTATCAATGTTTCTACCCACTTATATGTTTGACCTGTTATTTCATACATATCCCTATATTGTAACATTTTTTCAACATTTTGTTTCTGAGAAAAAACACATCCAAATCGTGTACCTGCTGAACCATATGCTTTTGATAACGTTCTTGTAACATATAAATTAGGATATTTATCAATCAAATCAATACAACTTTCTTCATCTGAAAATTCTATATATGCCTCATCAACCAAAGTTGGTTGTCCTACATCTAATATCTTAATTAAATCTTCCCTACAAATTACATCACCAATTGGTGAAGATGGGTTTGATAATACCACGATAGAATTTCTTGTAATTTTATCAAGGAATTTAAATATTGGGAATTTTATTACATGATATGGAACTTTTACTATTTTTGTATCGTGAATCTGTCCATAAACATCATACATTGGAAATGATGGTTCAGTAATTACTAATCTTTTTCTTCCCCAAAACCAATGTGGTTTTGAATTTGCCTCAAAGAAGTATTTTATACATCTATCAGAACCAAATCCCATAACAAAATGCTCGTATCCATAAAAATCAGTTAGTGCTGGTTTTAATTTATCCACATTTGGATAAAATTTAATATCTTCTTCTGTTAGTGATTTTTTGTAATCTTTAAATACCTTTCCCCAAGATGTATTTCTTTCTGCAGAATGTAATCTTAATTTATCATGTGGTACTATTGGATGAAATTTTCTTTTAATCATGATTGTTTAATATTTTCTAACATTGGAACAAGTTCTTTATAAGAACAATTTTTACAATGTGATGTTGGGTTATTTGTATTACAACCTTTTTTTACATTTTGATAATCTTCAGATTGTCTAATTTCTTCTAAATCTTGTGAGAAGATATTTCCGAATGGTTTTGCACCTGTATTCATACAACACATTTTTACATTTCCCTCAACTGTGGTGTATAATCCTTCCTCAACCCAAAAACAATCTTCAAAATTCCATACCGCTTTTCCTTTTACATTATCACCCCATGATTTAAGATACTTTAATTGTTTATTTGTATATCCACCTGGTAAGGATTTATCTGCACTCCAATCTTGTGCAATATTTAATCGAAGTTCCTCTAATCCATATTTATCAACAATTCCATCACTAACCTTTTGTATATCCTCTACATTTTGTGGATTCACTACATAATTACAAACCACTCTACATCCTTTCCTTTCCATATTTTTGAAATCTTCAAGGAATGTAAGTAATTTTTCCCATTTTGCTGGTGAACGGTCTCTTTCATAACTTTTTCCCCAACCATCTATTGAATAATATAGTACATCTATATATTGTAATGCTCGTTGAAATCGTTCTCTTAATGGTCTACCTTCACCGATATTGTATTGACAGTTCGTTGCAACTATAAGTTTTGCGTTTGGGAAATATTCTTTGAAAATCATTACAACCTCATCAAATTTTGGATGTAACATAGGTTCACCCATTCCCATCAATTTTGCCTCTTCTATTGGATGATGTTTAATGTTTTCCATCATCTCTCTAAATTTAACAATTGGCATATGTCTAAGTGCTCCAATAACCTCATTTCGATTACAGAACGAACACTCTAAATTACAATAGTTAGTAGTTTCGAGGTAAACATATGTTATTGGCTTACTTATCGCCATAATACTTTTTTAGATGGTTATTCATTTTATCAAAAAATCTATGATACGATTTAAATGATAACATTAACTCTCTATTAAATATTAATTTATCTTGATTATTGTAAATTAAATCAAGTATCTGGTTGTTGGATAATTTAGATATTTTTTCAAATTCAACAAGTGAATAAATCAATCTTTCTCTTTCTGAAGGTACTTCATCATACTTTTCATCGAATAACCAATCGAATGATTTAAACCCTAATCGCTTCATCTCTCTTAATGTGTATGGATTGCCATTAAATAGTATTGGATGATAATTGTAAATTGGATTGAATGTAGACATATGAATGAATACTTGATTATCTCGTGCAGGAAAACTTGTACTAATATAAGATATAGGTGCAGTTGTGTATATTGATGATGGTATAGTTTCATTTGAAATATGGTCTCCCAATAATTCAAACTTAGAACGTTCTTCAATTGAACTAATCAATGGTAGTTTTTCTGTAAACTTATCTATTACATTATAATCAATTGGTTTACAATTTGAAACCATTCTTTGAAAATCTTCATCTATATTACCTGATGATTCTTCTAACAATATTTCTAACTCACTTTTTAAGTGGTCTTTTTGTAGTTCTTTATGTTCCCAATTACACTCATTGAATAATCCTATTTTTTCAATAAAATACGCCAACATATCTCTTTGTTTGTGCCAAGTTCTATTCACCCTCAAAAACTTATGATTTATGTTCCTTTTAAGTTCATCGAAATAAGTTTCAAATGGATAATCCATTGGTGATGAATGTTTTGGTCTTACAAAACTCTCAAATTCATACCAGTAATCATACCAAACTATTGGTAAGTTTGTTTTGTTTTTATAGTAATATCTTTCTAATTCTTCTCCTCTTAAATTTGAATGTATGAATATCATACTTTCTTTTGGAATATTAAAATCTTCTTGGAACTGCATAATCACATCCAAAGTTGATATTCCATTTAACATATCTTTTTCTTGTTTGGTATTCCAATCATCAGCCTCCCACCCAAAATAAATTAAACAAATTAGTTTCTTTTGTTGCATCAATGGAACTATTTCGTCCCATTGTTTATAAAATTTTATTAAACTATCGTAAATATGAGATGCTTCTGTTGGGTGCATCTCCAATTCCATAATCGTAATCTTATCTGATTCTAATGTACGAGTATATTCTAATGTTTTATTTTTGTTGATAGCATTTATCAATGACTTATCTGAAAAATATGAGGGAATGTTTTTATCTTTAAGATAGTTACGCATAAACCCATCATCACTTCTAACACCAAATATTGTTCGATTACCCCACTCATCTGAGTAAGTTACTTCATGTTGTATATCTGAATGAAATATAACAGTCTTATCTGTTATTTCTTTTATATCTGTAACTAATTTATTCATTAAGATGATTTGCTAATCGTTTATGACCATTTTTAATCGAATTACATTCAATCAATGTATTCCTATTATGAAGTATTCTTTCCTTACATTTAAATATTAAATTAAAATATTCATCTGCAGTGATATTACAGAATTTTTCTACCTCATCTATGACTGTAATTCTTCTCTCTAAATCATTTGAAATTAAATCATATGATTCATCAAAAACATTATCAAATGTTGTATAATTTGATTCTTTTAATCTCTGTAAAAATCCTTGATTTGCATTCAATAAAAATGGATGAAAATTCATCATTGGTTCGAATGTACTACCATGAAAAAATACCATCTCTTTTCTATGTGGAAATGTTGTTGAAATTAATGATATTCCACTTCTCACATAAATATCACTTGGTATCACTTCATTAGATAATTCATCATTCCAAACACCATCTACTTCTTTTGAACTTGCTATATATGGTAACCCTTTTTTAATACGATTAATTACAGATTCATTATCTGCAGGGTAACTCTTTTGAGTCATTTCTGAGTGAAGTTTATACCACCTATGTTCGAGTAAAAAATTCTTCTCAATATTCCTTCTGAAGATATCAAATAGTAAGAAATCTCTATCCTCATTATTAGTTCTATTTGCTCTTAGAAAATTAAAACAAACATTACTTTTTAATTCTTTAAAATGGTCATCAAAACTATGAGATAAGTTTCTTTTATGTGGTTGGTCTCTTTCAAGAACATCTACCTCCATCCAATTTTCACCCCATATTTCGTAATGATTGTCTACTTTTTTTAAGGATTCATCAATAATTAGGTTAGAAACTAGAAAAATTATCTTTTTTCTTGGAATATCAAACTCATCATATATCTTATCTAACTCATCTGCAATAGAAGTATTAGTGATATAACTTTTTTTAGTAAAATCATCACCTTCCCAACCATACCAAACTACGATATGAAAGTTTCCATTTTTGAGTTCATCAAATTTATTTAATTTTACTAAATAGTCTCTGAAATATTTGTGAAACTCATCTGGTTCACAACATAACATCTCCATTTCATGAATTAGATATTTCTTTGGATTAGTTCCTTCATAGTAATCAAATGGTTTATCATACAACTTAGGAAAATTACCAAACTTCTCTTTGTGAAACCAGTAAAAATCTTTATGTAATGTTCTTCTAAAATAACCTGATTTACCTACTGCACTAAATAACTTATTAATAGTAGATTTACTACTATCAAAAGCACAATTACTTAGTAGATATTGAACAGATTCTTTATGTGTCATTACATCATCGGAGGTTGCATTATTGGAAACTGAGGTTTCTCTTCTGGTTTGTTAACTACCATACACTCAGTAGTTAAAATCATACCTGCAACAGATGATGCGTTTTCAATCGCTATTCTTGTAACTTTTTTAGGGTCAATAATACCTGCTTCGAACATATCAACAAATTGTTCATTCTTTGCATCGTAACCACCACCATTTTGTTTAATATGATTTACGATATCATCTTTCATTCCAACTCCACAGTTATTTAATATTTGTGAAAGTGGGGAAGCCAATGCAGTATTAATAATATCAACTCCTTTTAAGAATGATTCAGATTCTTCACCCGATGGAGTACCAAAACTATTCTGAATCTTAAGTAGTGCAATTCCACCACCTTCAACAATACCTTCTTCAATACCAGCTCTTGTGGCATGAAGTGCATCATCTACTCTATCTTTCTTTTCTTTCATCTCAACTTCAGAACCAGCACCTATATAAAGAACTGCAACTCCACCACTTAATTTGGCTAATCTTTCTTGAAGTTTTTCTTTATCGTAATCAGATGTTGCCGATTCTATATGTGATTTGATTGCTTCTATTCTTGTTTTGATATCATCAGAGTTACCACCACCATTTACAATTGTAGTATTATCTTTACCAATTGTAACTTTCTCAGCAGTTCCTAACATATCTACTGTTGTTTCTTCAATTTTTAATCCAAGTTCGGATGAAATAAATTGTGCTCCAGTCAAACAAGAAATATCAGTCATCATTTCTTTCTTTCTATCTCCAAAAGCAGGTGCTTTTACTGCACACACCTTAAGTGTTCCTCTTAACTTATTGACTACAAGTGTTCCAAGGAGTTCTCCTTCAACATCATCTGCAATGATTAGTAACTCTCTATTCTGACCAGAAACTCCCTCTAACAACGTTAAAATATCATTCATGTTAGATAATCTACCATCATATAGTAAAATATATGGATTTTCTAACTCAGAAACCATCTTATCTGTATTAGTTACAAAGTGTGCTGATAAAAATCCTTTATCGAATTGCATTCCTTCTACAAGTTCCATAGAAGTTTGAATACCTTTTGATTCTTCAACTGTGATTACACCATCAGTTCCAACCTTTTGGAATGCATCAGCGATAAGTTCACCAATTACAGAATCATTGTTTGCTGATATTGTAGCAATCTGTTTAATTTTATCATAATCTGAACCAACAACAATTGCTTGTTCACCAAGTTCTTTGGTTACTATTTTAACTGCTGATTCAATTCCTTTTTTAAGTTCCATTGGGTTTGAACCATTTTCAACTGCTTCGAATCCTAATCTTGCAATCTCTTGAGCAAGAACAGTTGCGGTTGTTGTTCCATCACCAGCTTCATCGTTGGTTTTGGCTGCAACTTCTTTAACTAATTGAGCTCCCATGTTTTCAAACACATCTTCTAATTCAATTTCTTTTGCAACCGATACTCCATCTTTAGTTATATGTGGTGCACCGTGTTGTTTTTGTAAGAGAACATTTCTACCTTTTGGTCCTAATGTAACCTTAACTGCATCTGCAAGTGTATCCAATCCATTTTTTAGGGATTCTCTTGCCTGTACATCAAATTTTAATTGTTTTGCCATTTCTATTTATTTAATTTATTATTATTCCAACTAACTTCCCAATCTTTAAATTCGGAAGCAATACAATCTATTTTGTAATCTTTTCTACCACCAATTTTTTCTTGTATTTTATTCTTAGCGGTATTTCTGATTCCATTCAATCCATGTGTTAACATTAACTTATTTCCCTTATCATCTCCACTTCTTGCATTATCTTCATTTACCCATATATGAGTATTCATTTGAGATAACACAACAACTGCTCTGATAAATTCACCATCTATTGTTAAGTGTTTTGAATCTGTTAATATTTCATTGATATCATGAATGATATCTTTAATTTCTTGTTGATACTCTTCTTTGTGTTGTGGTATCTTCACTTCTTTTAACTGAATAATTGATAATCTATCAATCAATTCTCCTAATGTTGGTAAGTATCTTCTCATATGGTTGTAACTCCTCTTTTTTGAACAACTAATGTTGCATTATCATTTGCTGATTTAATTGCTGATTCTACTTTATTTGATTCTAAATATTTTACTACAAATGAAGCCATCCAAGTATCACCTGCTCCACTTAAATCTCTAACCTCAACTGAATTATCAACTGAGTATCTTTTCTTATCGTAAGAACATCCTTTATCACCAAGTGTTACTATTAGTTTTTCTTTCCAATCTTCAAACTTAGCACCATGGTCTTTACAAATATCCCACTCAACTTCATTCATCTTTACAAATGTATAATGTTCAAATGATTTTACATTCACTACTTTTTTTGTATCAATAAAAGAGAATTTTGATTGTTTACCAATCTCATGGATATTATCATAGGTTAGATATCCTTTATCATAATCAGCAACAATTACTGCATCATATGAATCAAAATCAACTCTTTTAATATCAAATGTATTTCTAACCTTGTCATTAGAATCAATTCTTAATAACATTTGATTAGATTTTTCTTCAACGTATCTTGTTTTGGTGATTTGTTCGTAGTTAGTTACAAGTTCAACCTTTTCAACTCCAAGTTTTCTGAGGTTGTTAACTACATTCCCTGCCATTCCATCATTGGTGATGGTTTTAGATGGTTCAAATACAGGTATTGGTCCTTCTGGACATAACCTCGTGCACCTTCCATATACAAATACATCAGTACAACTGTCTCCTATAACTAATATTTTCAAAATCTATTATTTTTATCTTCTAAATATTCATTCAAAATCTTCACTCTTTCACAGAGTTCATATTTCTCTTCATATAAAGCCCATTCTAAAATCTTATCTAAAGTATCTTGAATATGTGTTTTTCTCACACTAAAATCAAATGCTTTAGGTTTACCTCTAATGATAGTCTCTACTCTTGCACAAGTTAGTTCTTCTAAATCATTATATAATAGTTCTTCACAACCAACTAATAATTCTGGCATTAGAACTGTTTTACCGATTCCTTGTGTCCATTCTTGGATATCAGTTTCACCAATATAAACGATTAAAACTTCTCGTTCATCTGTCATAGTTTTACTTCAATGATTACTGATGCTAAATCTTTATGTGGAGATTCAGTTTCAATAATTGAAGTTATGGTCCAATTACTTTTCATAAATCGGATTTTTCCTCCAACATTCAAACAAGGTCCACCTTCGAAATCAAACATTGTTTGGTTTCCATCTTTATCTTGTGAACCCCTACTAAATTCTGTTTGACCTGTTATTCGTAATTTTGTTGGAGATATTTTTTCTATAACTCTGTCTACTCCATATCGATTCTTTACGATTTCCATCTTCTTTTATTTTAATTACTATATTTTCTTTTATTATTATAATGAGATTCTATTACCCATTTATTTCCTTCACCATATATTTTGTAATACAAATTACAATATTTTCTTGCTACCTTCAATTGTTCAATATTTTCACATGAGTTAATAACGTTACATACTTTTCGTAATACTGTATTTCTCATAGTAATATATATTTGGTTTTTAAATATTCATTAAAGGTGTAAAATCTAATTTCTTTCTTTTTCCACTAATCAATTTTCTATTAAGTAATTGATTATATACTTGTTTTGCAACTTCTCTATTTCCAAGTAAACCTCCATGCCAATCATCATATTTTCCATTAGTTTCATCTGCGATAGATAATTTACAATCTTTAATATAATCTTCTAAATATTCAGTTACGTTATTATCTTTCTGATAATATATTTTATTATCTTCATTATAATTTGTTAATTCAAGCAACTCTTGTCTTAATAATGGACTCGATGTTGTAAGATAATTTATCCCAAGTTTATCTAATAAAGATAAAATGTAAAACATATTTCTGTTTAGTTCTTTTATTATATTATCTTCTACCATAGTAACATTCATATAATCCCATATCAGTTGTCTATTTTTATTAATAACTTCCATGGTTTCATCTGAATCATAATAATATCTCAAACCCAATCCATGGGTATCACATACTGTATTATTATCTCTGAAATGATAATTACATATAATATAATCATCTAATTCTTTAATGAATACTTCTCTTCGCATCATAAAAGAAAACTCAAGTAATAATAAACATTCATCTTTTTTGAAATCTGATGATGTAACTAAATCAAATACTTTTCGATATATCAACTCATTACCAAACCCACTTTTAGCAAAGTTAGTAACCTTTACATCATCACCTAAGTATCTTTGTAAGAACCCAGGCCAAGAACAATCAAATTGATTTTTTGTAATATCAATATGACCATAATTGGTTTCTAACTTTTCATTAACATCACTTGATAATGAATTCCATTCAAAACCTCCTCCATGTGTATAAGAAGTACCGAATGTATATATTTCTTTTATCATAAAATACCTCTTATCTGTAATTCAGATTTTGTATATCCTTGTTTGACTTGTTTTTTATACCACCAATACATATCTTCAGTAGTACCTTTTCCTCTTTGCTTTTCTAAACACTTATCCCAAAGGTCTTTACCAAATTCAGAAGTTAGTTCTTTTCTTAATTGATTCAATCTTGTTAATTCTTCTTCAACACCCTTTTCCATTAACTTCTGTGCTTTGATTCTTTTCATCTTAGCAAACTGATGAGCTTCTACTCTCTTATCATTAATATCTTTTAACAATGAGGTTTCCATAAATTGTTGAAACATATCCTCATAAAGTTTATCATTATCTTTTGATTCTAAGAAAAAGGGAGAATAATCAAAATCACCATTCTGAATTCTAAGTAGAAGTGGTGATGATTTTTTTAGTGGTTTGGTTCTATATTTACCTTCGGTGAACCAACGAAACGGATTATAAGCCATGTTTTATGTTTTAATATTTATACAAATATACGAAAAATATTTGACATATCCAAATATTTTATTCATCTTTTACAAAAACACCATCAACTGTTTTACCTTTTCTATCAGCAATCTCATCGTATGCTAATTGTAAACATTCTGTTGGTGAATATCCTAATTGTTGTGCAAGAATTATAACAGTTACAAGGATATCTCCAATACCATCTTTTAGTTCATGTTCATTGTTCTTCAAAAGTGCTCCAGCAGTTTCACCTACTTCTTCCATCACTTTTATCATTTGTTTTGGTGCATTCCCAGGTTTATTAATACCTCTTTCCATTGCCCAATTTCTTACTTTTATTTCTAATTCATTAAAATCTTTCATATACTTAATTTATCTAATATCATTTCTTTAAAATTTTCAAATCCAATCGCTGCGTTCTGTTCCCACTTATGTATATCTCCATCATCACTTACCCACTTATATGATTTAAACATTATATCTCGTTGTTTACAAACATACGCAAGAGGATAGCATTCCATATCAACAATATCACATGATTTAATCATCTCTAAATATTTGTTTGCATAATCTGTGCGAGAGTTATCGTAAATCTGGTCTGTTGAAAAACACTTTACTCCACTATTGGATAGTTTTATTTCACATTGATTATTTTCTGGTGTACATCCATATTCTGCAAAGGGTCTTACATCTATATTATTGTAGGTAGTTCCTACTTCAATAACTTCACCCACTTTAAAATCTTTAAGATTACCACAACTACCAAAGTTAATGACAGTATCTGGTTCTTCATTCCAAAGTATTTCTGTTAGATTTGATGCAGCATTTGTTTTACCTATTCCAATTTGAAATATAGGTAACCCATGGAGTTCTTTCAACCCGCCATGTTCTAAAGGTGTTGCTGATACTAATATAATTTTATTCATATGATATTAAACATTTTACATCATGGTCTTTTACAATACCAATATCCATTAAACATAATTTATCTGAAACTTCATAACCAAGTTTTTCACATAATCCTTGAGCTGCAGTCATAGTACCACCTGTTGCATATACATCATCTACTATAACAACCTTACCTAAATCAAATGAAGGTAGATATGCCATCTCAAATGAATCCTTTCCATATTCTAATCCATAATCAACACTCATTAATTGATTATTTCCTAACTTACCTTTTTTTCTAATCAATCTAACTCCACCACCAAATAACATTGAAAGTGCAGATGCAAATAAGAATCCTCGTGATTCTAATGCTATCCAATAATCAGGTTTGGTTTCTATGAGATTACCCATATCTTTGATTGCATCCATAAATACTGTATGATTTGCAAGTAATGGTTGAATATCTCTGTAAGTGATTCCCTCGATAGGAAAGTTTTCTATCTTACCTATGTGTTTTTTGTAGTAATTCATGAATACGATACGCAGGTTAAATATTCTTCTATCTTTTCTGAAAACAACATATCATATACTTCTTTACCAACCTCACTTGGGTCTATTGTAATTTGGTCTGATGCATATCTTGTTGCACTTGAGATATCGTATTCTGAATATCTTGGTCTTGTTGAATCCGCTTCACCATTTATATATTCTGCAAATTCTTTAGATTCAATCCATTTTGCATATTGATAATCTTCATCACCTCTTGAATATAACTCTTCATTTAGTTCTTCTTCATTTAGATTTAGACCATCAAGAAAGTTTTTAGTTCTTCCCATTTTTTAAATTTTTTAATTGTGTTTCGTTTAATATACCCCTCTTATCTGTTTTTTCTTCGGTAGGAATGGAGTATTTCTTCACTAATTCATGTAACCACTCTTCTCTTTTATTTGCCATATAAATCTTTATTTACTATTTCAATTGCTTTATCTACGTTATCTAATGATGCCTCAATCTCAGAACCATCTGAGTATCTCAAATCCCATGAACCATCTTGTAACATCTCAAAATCTTCTTTGAGAGTTGTTAGGATTTTCAATAAATCTTTTCTAGGTGTTTTATTTGCCATAATTTCTCTTTCTTCACATCCTCCACAAGTTGTTCTCCATCCTGCGTTTAATGAACCACAACCACAAGTCCAAGATGCATCTACATTACTACCCACTTATCTTATTATACTAAAAGATTCAACTTCATTACACTTAACACATACATCTGTATCAATTCTACCTCGTACACAAGAATCGTGATTCCATAAGTTTACTAATTTAGGGGATTCGCAATCACATTTTCTATCTGTACATTCTTTATTTCTGAATTGTTTTAGATGTGGATGATTTATCCAATCTTCTTTTAAGAAGGCAATACCTGGTTTCCACCACATTGGTACTCCACTTTTTGCATTCATTATTTCTCTATCACTCATAATTTTAATTTATTTTACTAACATACAAAATTATTTTGACAATTCCAAATGTTTTTCCCATTTTTTATCAAACCAAAATGTTCTTTTTTGTTTGTCTTTTATTTTATCTCTTCTACCATAGTACTGCATCCAATCATTCCAAGTTAAATTGAAATCAATTGCAGATTCATTTTCATTCATCCAAGTATATAATTGTCCACCACCTAATTTATATGACCAGTGTACTTGTTCTATTAAATGGTCTAAGAATCCTTTTTGTTGAACCAAGTTTCTAATAGGTTGAAATGGATTCTGTTCCCACTTACCTAAAATTTCTGCTCTTAAATAATTACCGATACCATTCCACCATTTTTGATTCATCAATTGTTCGTGTGCAGGTTTACTGAAATCTCTATGTTCTATATTTTTAAGAATATGATTTTTAAATCCCTCCACATCATCGAATAAATCAGGTCCTCTGTTCTCATTCCAATCCTTACCTAATGATTTACCAAACCTTCGGATATCACACCAGTTAAAATAATCACCATCATCCATTTTAAATCGGATATGAGAATGTTTCCAATACTTATTTGAATTATCACTTGGAGTTTCAAAGTTTTTGAACCCACCACTCATACCTAATGTAATAACTACAGGTTCATCATCGAATAATAACTTCATTTCTTTTCCTCTACTTGTTGCAGATAAAGTTTTTCCGATTACATTTATATTTTCTACTTCTTTGAGTTTATTAGATGATAGATATTCTACATCAACAATTTTTCTGTTTCTGTTTCTTCTTGTTACAAACTCCGATGTGATTCTTACCTCTGAGATTTCTGGCATATCTAAACTGTACTATTGTTCTTGATAGTTTTTTCAGATGATTTATACAAATCATAAACCCATTGCTCACCTTGTAGTGAGTTATTCATAATTCGTTTTACCTCATCGTTTTCTTTTATCAAATCTGAAAAGATTCTTTTTAATTCTTTACCTTCTTGTCTTGCATCTGAATTTGAAATTATTAAATCAACATCTACATAATCTTTTAAGTAGTTTTTTAAACTTGCAGTAGGGTCATCAATGTTTAGAATATCATATTCAAAACTCATATCTTTATGATTAATTTTGGTAAAAAATAATGGTAAGGAGAATAAATAATTTTCAGAATGAAGTGTACATAGTGTTGAAGAATCGTGTCTGAATGATATCCAATCAAAGAATAAATCTTTAAATAAATTATAAGCATCTATATCATATGTTCCATCTGATGTTCTTACGATATTATCAAACCATCCTTCTTCGGAATGGTGAAGTAGTTTAGTTAAGAATGTTGTATTTTTCTTAAACCTACGATTCCAATATGAAGTGAATGCAAACCTAATCAAATAACTTGTATTCAAATCTGAAATTACATCTGAGAAATCTTGGGTTTGTGCAGTTGCAAATCGTTTCTTAGGGTCTCTAATTAATACAAGAACTTTACCTGCATAATTACCTTTGAGTATTTCTTTCCAATCTTTTTTTATTGCTTTTTCTTGGTCATTATCACCACCAAGCATATCAATGTGTTCTATTGTAAAATTATTACTAAGTGTAAGCTCATGTCCTTCACTTTGAAATACAACTCCAAGATATCGAGTTGCAACTTTTTGTTTAGTAATTACGAAGAGTCCTTCTTTTCTAAAAATTCTGTATTTTATTACCATATTATAACATTTTTATATAAATATTAAGGTATCTAATAATTTAGAATAGGGGGAATTTAATCCCCCTTATTCATTTGTAAATAATTGATAACCTTAAAACTGAGGAATTTCATCCTCATTACCTTCGGTGTCATCCACTTCTTTGAAAAGTGGTTCACCATTTTCATCTTTTTGATACTTCTGTACCAATTGTTTGATGTAAGTTCTTTCAGAATCAACACCACCATCTTGTGAGAAGAATGGGTAGATTGAAATCTCAGCAGCCTCGTTAAGTTCGAAACCATCGTAGATTAAACCAGCCATCTCAACTGATGCTCTGGTAGAAACCATTGAAGTCAGTTTACCATTCTCACTCATTGATTGAGTTCTAGTGTGGTGAGAGATTTCAGCGATTGCTTTCAACTCATCTTCATTAACTTCAGGAAACATGAACTTTAATAATCCAAATTCTTTAACATCATCAAGAACATCCATTTCAATAGTAACAAATCTATCTAAGATTGCTCTATCCATAACTCTTGTTGAAGTATATTCATTACCGATGTTAGCAGTAGCGATGAAAGTAACACCTTCAGCCACATTCACAATTGGAGAACCTTCAGCCTCATCTAATCTCAAGTATCT
>Ga0181409_1000334_pt1 | contig 18964 bp, 24 predicted proteins | sample 32SPOviralmetaG_FD_130138 | JGI IMG/M metagenome (GOLD analysis project Ga0181409, IMG submission 130138) | Marine viral communities from the oligotrophic San Pedro Time Series (SPOT) site, San Pedro Channel, CA, USA - 32 SPOT_SRF_2012-05-30 | ecosystem: Environmental > Aquatic > Marine > Strait... | reverse complement strand
TGTTAATGGTTTTAACAGTTTTCATTTTTCTCTATCTGGCGGTGAGCCTACTTTCCACCCAGGATACTTGGACATCCTTGGGCATTTGGCTTCTGATGTCCACAACACTAATTATACTAGTGTTCACATGACATCAAACTGTAGTCGCAACATGCGATGGTTTGAGGATTATGTAGAACGAGTTAAGCCATTTCATAGAGCTAGTATTACAGCAAGCCTACATACTGAACACTTAAATACACAAGAGAAAATGCAGGACTTTGCTAATAAGTTAATCCTGTGTCAGGAGTATGATGTACAAGTTACTATTAATATGGTCATGGTTCCAGACTGGTTTGAGAAAGATTGGGATAATGCAATGTTCTTTCACGAGCAAGGAATCAATGTTACCCTCAAACCACAAAGCGACCCAACGGCAAGTAGAGTCGTGGACGGTTATACGGATGAAATGCTACAGCGATTGTACAACGGCATGCCTCAAATGGCATATACAGAGTCGAAGCGACAATGGAATCTTCGTCCAAGGCCAAGTTTCGAACTGCCTCCAACGACCTTAGGTGAAAACGATAAAAGTGTGCCATGGCACATGCAAGTAGAATTTACTGACAGCACGGGTAAAAAATGGTACATGGACCAAGCGGAGAGATTTAATGCGTTTAATTTTAACAAGTTCAAAGGATGGAGTTGTAATGCAGGATATAGTGGCATTATTATCAGAGAGCCTGACGGAAGTATTAAACGTAGCTACAGTTGCCACGATAATCCGATTGGCAACATAGAAACAGGATTTAAACTATTTGACGGTCCTCGTCCTTGTATTACTGAAAGTTGTGTATCAAGTGCTGATAGTAAAATACCCAAAAGGAAAGTAACTTGAAGATAGGGTTATTTGGTGATAGCTTTGCATGTAAAGAGATGCGTACTCATAAAAAATATGCAAGACATTCTGGATTTACAAATATAGGAAAACCTTGGTTTGAATATTTGCCTTACGACATAACAAGTTTTGGTGAATCAGGAAGTGACTTATATTATAGCTATAACCTCTATCTAAAAAATAGGCACAAGTTTGATAAAAATATTTTTATTGCAACTTCTACAGGTAGACTTAGTATAAAAAATTTAGAAAATCAATATTTGCATTATAATAGTTCTTCTTGTCACAACCTCAAATCTAAAATCAATAAACACATTGAGGATAGTGTCATTGGATATTTCACATACATTTTTGATGATGATAAAGAAGAGAATATTTGTAATCTAATAAAAAAAGATATTTCACAAGATAAAGACTGCTTGTTAGTAGAAGGCTTTGGACCAAATGGACTTGTATCTTTATTCCATATGGAAAATAAAATTTGGAATATAACTTTCAAAGATAATTATAATCCTTCATTGACTGATTTTCGTTATTGTCATATGACTGAGCAAAATAATATTATTTTTGCAAAACAAATACAAGATTGTATAGATAATAACAATCAGTATGTATTTGATCTAAAAAAATTTGCAGAGCCTCGCATAGAAGAAAAAAACAGATATATATTTAACACGGAAGATTTAAATGTTTAATTGGCAAAATATACAGATATTTGATTGTCCATACAAGTATGCAATTTGTGATGACTTTTTAGTTGACTACAATGATAGTTTATATCCAGACGACGAATGGTGTAACAATAACTTAAATACAAGAGAGAATAATGTTACCAGTGCAATTAGTGCAGTATACTCTATCAACAAAGTTAGCACAGATCAAAAAAATTTGTTAACTGCACTACTATCACAATACTTCCATGATAAAGTTTGTGATGTATTGGATATACCACTACATAAAGAAACAGTAGGTATAAGAAAAACAGAAGGCGATTATAGAATAGCCAGAGAAGCAATGTTTGTACAGAATCATAAATGCGAAAACAATATATTAGATGTACATTACGACAGTGAGGTAACCATATGGACTGGATTACTATATTTTACTGACAGTGAACACGGAAGTTTTAATATACACAACAATGATAAGTCATTTGATAAAATGATTAATATCAAAAAGAACAGGCTTATACTCACACAAAATGGAACAACAAGTTGGCATAGCGTGTCGCCTTGGATAGAAGATATACCTAGAAAGAGTATATACATAACAGGTGAGTTTAAAAATTTTGGTAGAGATAAAAATAGAAAGCCTGTCGGAGCAAAGGAGTTTTGGTTTTGAATACTATTAATGATGTAATTAAAAAATACAATCTGGGAATAGATCCAGTTGCAATGAAAAAAGATTTTGAGTTTTTACTTCCTAAAATTGAAGAAATAGGTTGGTGGGGAGCAAAAGGAGCGACTCATCAGTTTCAAATTGCTATACAAGCAAGAGAGAATAGTCCCGATCCATATCACGAGTGTTGTGGACCACAACCTAATCTTAATAAGAATGATGACTCTAACCCTCTAACGGAGGGTAGTTTTAATCAAGTAAATGACCTATTCAAGGGCTCGGAGTTTGAGAGATTAATTAGTTTGTTTCCTATCGAAATAACAAGGACAAGAATATTAAAGTTACGAAATAAAAGTGCTTATCGATTGCACAGAGATATGACATACAAGTTTCATATTCCTATTGTAACAACTCCTTCAAATCTTTTTATATTTCCTGAACAACAACATAGACACATCATACATCTTCCTGCTGACGGAACTGTATACTTTACAGATACATCAGTATGTCATACCTTTATGAACGGAGGTATAACAGATAGGTATCATGTGGTTTTAAGCAGTACACTAGACCGTGAAATTTTGTTAGATGGGTTTCCAGAAGAATTAGATTTTACGAGAGAACATTATCCTTCTCTTGACAAAGACGGCGAATGGATATAATCTTATTATCTGATGTTTATGCAGAAGGGTGGATACGAGGTGCTGGTGCTTACAAGTTAGCAACAGAGCTAAGATTCGCAGGGCACGAAGTGCAGGTTATTGACTTTGCAAGTAGACTTAGTCAAGACGAAACAACTAAATTATTTGATAAATTTTTTACCAAGAAAACTAAAATTCTAGGTGTAAGCAATACATTCATGAGTAACAACAGCAATAAAATTTTTGAACAAGATTGGATGTTAGAATTAATCGACGAGTACAAACAACGTTTTGAATTTAAAGTTGTCATTGGTGGCAACAGAGGTGGACCAGCTACATATTCAAAACTAGCAAGAAGAGTATTTGATGTATTAGTAAGTGGATTTGCAGACAAGGCAATACTATCTATAGCTGACGGTACAGCCAAAGGTAAACTAGTGAATGGTCAACTAATAATCGATAGTAACACTGATTATGAATATACAGAATTTCACAATAGCAAAACTATATTCACAAAACAAGATTGCGTGTTTCATGGCGAAGCTCTTCCGATTGAAATTGCCCGAGGATGTAAATTTAGATGTAGCTATTGTTTCTATCCAGGAAATGGTAAAGGAGACACATACAAACATCTTAAAGATAAAGCTGTACTTCGTGATGAACTAATATACAACTACGAAACTTTTGGTGTACAAGTTTACGATATAATGGATGACCTGCTAAATGACAGTCCTGAAAAGTGTGAATATATTCATGATGTGTTTACCAATTTACCTTTTAAAGTATATTTTGGCAGTTATGCAAGAAGTGATTTACTAATCAGTCATTTACATACATTGCCCTTGCTTGAAGAAAGCGGTGCAGTTGGGTTACAATTTGGTATTGAAACACTACATAAAAAAGCTGGTAGTGCTATTGGTAAAGGAATGGCTAGAGAAAAAACATTAAATGGATTACAATATATAAAAGAAAACAGCAATATCAGTTTAGGCAGTGGATTTATATTAGGGTTACCCTACGAGCCAATGGAAAGTATCAGAGACACAATAGAATGGTTAGATTCAAAAGACTGTCCATTGGATAATAAAGAAGTTTATGCATTAAGTATCCCTAGTCTAAATAGTCATTTCGAACATAGTAAACTAATGATTGATCCGTATAGGTGGGGATATAAAGATTTAGATCCAGAGAACAAAGATAGAATGATATGGGATAATGGTCACATAAATTGGTACCAAGCTGAAGAAATGAGAAAAGAATGTCTACAAAGATTTAGTAAGCATAATCATTTTAATGCACATCAAATAAGTAGAGTATTCAATATGGGATATGATATAGATACAATAACCAAAACACCTGCGGCTATATTTAGGCAACAGTATGAAAATATAAAACCATCTAGTGAAAGTGTGTTAAATAAAAAAAGAGAATACTTGGAAAAATTGCATGCCGTATAAGAGTCTTAACATTCCAAAGAATCAGGATATTGTTATAGCTAACATTCCTAGTATAGAACTACGGCCTCCTATTGGACCAGCTAGAATAAAATCTTTCATTGAAAGTATTGGACAATCATGCTACTGTATTGATTTAAATCTTGACCTATGGCATAGGTTATTAAAAGACAAAGAATACTTTCAAAGTGACGAAGATAGATTTTGGGAAGAAAGTGATAAGTGGCAGTTGTGGCAGGATACAAACCTGTTTGAAGACTTTTATGATGTTACACTAGAACATATAATTGACGATTGGGTTAACGTTATAGCAGAAGCAAATCCAAGATTCTTTGGTATTAGTGTACATTTTCTAAGAAGTCAACTTACTGCTAAAAAGTTATTACAAAGAATGAAACAGGTAGCACCTCATATTCCTACAGTTATGGGAGGTAGTGCCGCTGAACATTTTGGTTTAGAACTAGGCTGGGATATATTAGATTATATAGTTGTTGGTGAAGGAGAACATGGTGTTGAAAGTTTACTCACTGGTAAATCAGCAAGTGGTGTATACGATAAAGATACATATGATCCAGACTGGCAGTTAGAAGCACCAAGAACACCCAAGGTAGATCTAACAAAAATGAATTATCCAGACTATAGTAATTTTCAATTTGATCAATATCCAAAAGATGCATATGAAATAGCAGAAAATACTATGGGTGTGGCTAGTCTATTCATCGAAGGTACTAGAAGCTGTATCTTTGATTGTAAATTTTGTAATGTCAGAGGAGAGTTTGGAGTATATAGAGCTAGGGCAGGTGAAGATGTAGCAAAAGAGATGATCTTCTACTACGAAACTTATGGTGTTGCTGATTTTGTTTTTGTAGATAATATTGTAAATGGTGTACTCAAACAAATGAATGAAATGGTGGACACACTATTAGAGTACCAAACTAAAAATAATATAAAATTTGCATGGAGTGCTTATTTTGCAGTTCGAGCTAAGAAACAGATGCCTCCGGAAATGTGGGACAAACTAAGACAAAGTGGATTACATCATATTAAGCTAGGTATTGAAAGTGGTAGTACAAATACACTTAAAGAAATGGATAAAAAATACACCAAAGAAGATTTGTTGTATACTATGGAGCAATGCTATCGCTTAAACATTACCACAAGGAGCATGTACTTTGTTGGATACCCAACAGAAAGTGAAGAAGAGTTTTTGGATACGCTAGATACTATGGAAAAATTACAGCCTTATGATGAAATATTAAAACCTCTATACATTGGTGTACTCATGCGTGTCAAACCCAATACAAGAACAAAGACTGAGTATACTAAAAAAGGATTTCTAAAAAAAGATCAAAGGTTCCCAAAAAATCTTCCATTTAGAATGTACTGGGTATATGATGATGGTGTAGTTTACAACGATTTACCCACTAGGTTGGATAGACATAAACGCCTTGCTCAAAAATGTAAGGATCTAGGATTTAAATACTTTGATGATCCTCTACAATTTGAAATACCAAAACTGGAAGCAAATGTAGAGAAGTACACTAGTACATAATTTCTGCTAACCACAAGTCTTTGCCATGTTCAGCAGGTTTCGAATGTTGAAATCTCCAACCAAAATTATTATTCATCCTTCTTAGCTTGTCTTGTGCAAACCAGTGACTCATAAATGTTGCAAGAAATTCGGGACGCATGATTGGATATTTGTAAGGCTTTGGTCTCCAATGAGAGTATATAATATCATCCATAATAATATTTTCATACTGTGATAGTTCTTCAACCCAACACCCAAAAAACATAAACTTACCTTTGTATTGAGTTGCTTCGTCGGCTGTAACAACAATACAGTCTATGAAATGTGGATAAACATTTTTTAAAAAAGCACTTTTGGCTTTCTCGTTTGCTACCACTACAATATTTTTTATGCTACACAGTTGGAATGCCGAGTCCACTTTTTGGGTACCTCCATGGAATATCAGTAAGGTCTGTATACATTAATTTATACAGATTCTTTTTACCTTTGTAATCGCTGGGCATGTTTGTACATGCTTGAATAAAATCATTTTCTGCAAATGGGTGTATCCATTTATAATTGTCTAAGCTATAGTTAAACAATCTGTATGCACCTTCGTCTTGTAGTCTACTAAACATTACCCTATTCAATACGTCAGGATGTTTATCCCACTGAGCAAAACGTGATTGAAAGTGTTCTACGCATTGCTTGTAAATAGGATCATCACTAAGTGATACAACACTATTATTGCGTCTATAACTACCACATACGTTTACATGCCAGTATGACAATGCTTGTGGTTGATATCCCATCATAGCCGTATACTGTAGACTCTGATTAATCTGCATTTCACCAGTACCTATTTCACCAGTGAATATATTATAATCAGTTAGACCCAGTTTTTCAAGTGCAATACGTTTGGCTGTGTAAGGATTTTCAACCCAATACTCGAAATTTACTTCTGGTATTGTGTCTAACTTGTAGTATAAAACAGATATATCCAGTTCGATTTCAAGCTGTTCTACAACACTTTTTTCTGAGGTCGGTGCAATATCACTGTATAGACTTACAGCCGTAAATGGTATGTCTAATCTTTTAAATGCATGAGCTAGTGCAGTACTGTCCTTACCACCACTTAGGAAAATAACATTGTTGTTTGTTGCATACTGTTTGATACTAGCTTCTAATATGTACCTTAGATCTTGTGGAGTAGCTGTACTAACTTGATTGCTGGGCAACACACAAGACGCTGTATGACGCTTATATCCAATCTTAGGGTGTCTATCACTTACTGTCCAGCCTCCTAAAAACTTTCTTTCTGTATAGAAATCTTCGTCTTTTTTAGCATCAGAACAATCTGTATCAAATGTACATGCAAAGAAATCAATGTTGTTTAAATTCATAATCTAATTTTTTCTTAACGTAGCAGTTTGGTCCGAACTCCATGCCTTCGTCAAAGAAGTCACTAGTTTGTTCAAAGCCGTATTTTTGATATGCAGACAATGCAACCTGTCTTGGAATACTCCACATCCATACACATTCTTCTTTCATTGCTTGTCCTTCAAGTTCACAGAATAATATACCAGCGATTCCTTTTTGTCTATACAAAGGATCAACCCAAATACCTCTGCTTCGATACATTGTATCATTAGTTCTGTGACCACTGTTCACACCTATAATATTATTTGAATTATTATATACTGCTACAAATGTTGGTTGATATTTTTTGTATATGTTCATATCAAATGTTTTATCATATGTCATACTACTCATTGATTTGATATCACTGGTTCTATTGGACCAAAGTTTGTTTGTCCAAACTGGTAATATTGTTTCAAAGTCAACTAGTTCTGATCTATATTTCATTTTGCTTCTAGATTCTTTATTACTGATCTATAATTTTCTTCAGTTAGTGGAATGTTTAGCACACATTGTACACTATCTTCTACATAAGATACAACACTATGAGTCTTTCTAGTATTAATAAAATAAGGTCTTCCGGGATCAAGTTTTTGTACTTGACCTTCATAGATAAAATTAAACTGCGACAAGTTACAATTTTGACACAGTGTAATAATACGAAAACAAGTGACTCCTAGTATCTTACCATCTCTGTGTGGAGGGAAAAATCCTCCTTTGTTTAGTCTGATAAAATGACTACGTCCTACAGTATCAAACATATCTAATAAAGGTTTAAGTTCATTGATATCTGCTACTGGTGTTTTTACATTGATATCTACTTCATTTATACTTGTATTGTTTTGTTTGTTATATTCAAACAAACTGTCTAAGTCTGGTACACCGCTAAGTCCACCATCTAAACTTGTAATACTTAATCCCTGTCTATTATTTGGTTTACGGGGATTGTATTGTTTCCAATCAGCATCAAAATCTTGTAACTGTTCTTTTAGTTTCTTAATATTAATGGAAAAGTCTAGAGGAAATATATCCCCTAGACTAGACAGATGAAGGAGTAGATTAGAATTAATCGATTGTTTTTCCATCAACATATTCCGCAGTTCCCCACTCCATTTTTTCTTTTGCAAAGTTAACCAATAAACTTAAACGTTCTTTGGTTACATAACCATACAAAGCATCCATAATGATATTTGATTCTTGACCAAAATACATAGGATAGTCACCTAATTTAGAGATTAGATGGGCTTTGCTTTCTTCGTTGGCCATCATTGCTTCCAATGCATCTACTACTTCTTTAGAGTTTGCACCAGGATGCATAAACAAGCCTTTCTGCAAACCATCACGCCATACTGCTGATAGAATGTATGCTTCAAAAACATCACCGCTTGGGTCTTTGCCAAATGTTTCTTTGTAAAGATCAGTTACCATAGGTGTATCTGGCCAATTAGGATCTTGTACAAATCCTTCACTTGGAGTAAACATTCCGTGATTAAAAAGTCTTACTGCTTTTCCATCATCTACCATTGGTACAGTATTTTTGATGTGTCTAGAAGCAGGCTCTCTAATGTAGTTGAAGTCTCCACGCAACCATGCTGTTTTTGCATCACCAGCACTCATTTTACGAACAAAATTAATGTTCTCCCAGCCTTTTAACAAAGCCCAACCTAGTGTTTCTGGTACACAACCAGAGCAATCTGCTAGGTCTAATTTTTCATTTTGCCAATCAAAATTACTAGCAATAGTTGTAGTAATATTATATGGTTGAACCATAACAGGTTCCCAATCTTTAAAACTCCATTTTACATTTTGTATAAGCCATGCATTGGCATTTCCACCATGTGCTAGTAGAATTGTTTTTGGATCGTCTTTGTATTTGTTTGCAAAAGTTTCTAATCCAACATTGCCTTTTCCACCTTTGATGTTTTCGACAATGACTCTTTCACCCAAATATTTTTCTAGTTCAGCGGCAACTACATCTGCCCAAATAGCAGTTCCTGTGCCCTTAGGACTAGGAACAACTAGTCTATAATCAGCCATTGCTGATGTCGCTGTTAGTATAAGTCCAAACAGCATTACAAATATATGTTTAATCATTTATAACTCCTTCGTTTTTAACGTTTAGTTTTTAACATATCTTAATCCGGCTATGCTTGTAACTAAAATAAACAGAACTAATCCTATTGTAATAGGACGCTCTAGTAATGCACTCACATTATACAACGAAATTGTCTGATATGTCAATGCCTCAATCTTAGAAAATAAGATAAAAGCCAACAAAATCGCTGGTCTATTTAAGTTTAAGCTCTTGGCTGTTAGTCCAATCACCGAACATATTGCTAAGGTTGCAATATCGTAGTATGTATGCGAAATTTGATAACATGCCCAAGTTATTAACATTAGTATCAAAGGTGCATACAGTTTTGCAGGAATCTTTAGAAGCAATGTAATTGGTTTACTTAGTAACAAACAACAAAGTCCTACTAGTACAGTACCTCCTATAAATCCTCCTGCAAGATATTTATAAAAGTTAGAATCCTCTTGAATTGCTACAGATCCTAAATCAAAGTGTAGTAGATAAAAGATACTCAATATAACCGCGGTAAAAGGCGTTCCAGGTATTCCAAATACCACAGTGGGCACAAAACTTGCGGCTGTTACTGCATTGTTAGATCCTTCAGGTCCAACAACTCCTGCAATATTTCCATTACCAAATTTTCTATTAGGAAAGCTAAATTTTGTTTGAGCATAGCTTAACCAGTCAGCAACTATTCCATGTACTCCAGGAAGAGCTCCTACTACTGCTCCTATTGCTCCGCCACGTAGACTTACTAACCAGTATTTTCTCCAAGCCATTATGCCTAATTTTACTTGCTTCCAACTTGAATTTAATTTTTGTAGTCTACTATTTTTTACAAACATCTCTAATAGTTCGGGTACTGCAAATAGTCCACTAACCAATATCAATACACTTATCCCATCTTCTAAATATGTATATCCTAAGGTAAGTCTTGGAGTATGATTTTCATCAATTCCTACATACCCTAGTATAAATCCTACTATTACACTTGCTATACCTAATCCTATGTTTCCTTTTACTAAGAATACTACACAACACAAAGCCAAAAGATTAAGCATTAGTAATTCAGGTATGCCAAATACCAGTAGTAATTTACTATAGACAGGCATCATTAAAAATACAATACATCCAAATAATATTCCGTTAATCGTACTAGACGTAAATGCGGCACTGAGTGCAAAAGTTGCTTTACCTTTCTTTGCCAATGGATATCCGTCCAGCACAGTCGCGGCACTAGAACTACTGCCAGGTATACCCAACAGTATACTACTCCATGTGTCTCCGGTAGCACAGGCGGCAACCATTGCCGTATAAAATGCTACTCCTAGGTAAGGGTCACTGTAAAAGTAAGGAAAGAATATGTAACTGGTTAGTAATGCAGTAGTTGGTCCAGCAGTTGGAATCACTCCAAATGCAAGTCCCCAAACAACACCTAAAATTATGATTAGTAAAAATTCAAACATTTATATATTTTCTCGTTTGTACGTCTGGTAAACAACTACAAATTTTTTGTGTGCAAATAGTTGGGCCTTGAGGAAACACAATATTATTATCGTAATATTTTTTGTCAGTAAATCCTTTGTGTTGTACATAACAATTTCCACCTAAGTTTAGATCACCAGATTTTTTTATAGAAATTATATCTATGCCTGCATAGCAGGTATAACCAAAGAATCTATTTGCTTGATTAGCTATTAGTTTTGTAGGATTTATTCCTTTTCGATATTTTTTATGTCTATTAGATAATTGGTTAAATCTAAATTTTTCATTTAATATCTTTTTCTGATCATCTGTATAGTCATATGGAATATTAGTTATCCCAAAGTCTTTGAGTAATGTTTTTGGACTTACATTATATGGATGTTTACTATGCATGAGTATTTCAATATGCTCCACACATTTATCCCACAGCCAAGGTATCATTGGAATAGATACACTTGCATATTTGCCACTATCTATTACAAAGTCTGCTACTGTTTTTGTATGTAAAGGATCTGCATTTTCTGCATGATGTGTAATACTAACTGTATCGAAACTTTTAATATTTTTTTCCCAATATGATATTTTTCTATAACCATTGGTCATCATTTCAACATTTGAATAAAAATTTTGTTGTTTAATCCAATCGGCTATTTCTACAAAGTGTTTGAATAATGTGGTTTCACCACCTAAAAAGTTAAAGTCAAAATATCTTTTTCCTAAACTTTTATAATGTGTGCATGCTTGATCTAAAAATTTTATTAGACTATCTTTGTCGACCCACGGCATACTCCCATCATGCAAGTCTGATGGACAGTACGTACAGGCCCAATTACATAAATTTCCTAGTTCTATATCTATATGCACTGTTTGCAATGATATATTGTCGTCATATATTATTTGTGTTGGAGTTTCCATTAGCACTATTTAATAACTGGCTATAGTTTACAAAACCACAAAAACCATTCTTTACTAATGTAAATAGTTTAGGATCGTATATTGATTCTAAATGTAGTCTCATCTCTTCGTATATTTCGTTGTAAAAATTATCATTGGGATGAAAGTGATCTGTCTTTTCCTTGTAAATTAATTCGGGCCATTCATAATTTTTCATTGCCATAGTATTGCAAACACCTTTATTGTGCTTACCAAAACTTAACAAAGGATGTTGTGCTTGACTTTTTATAAGTGGTAGAGTGCTATTAAAAAATGTATATTGTCCTGGTCTATCGTGTTGCATTGCCCATAGCCACCATATAATTTCAGTAGGAGGACACGGAATAATTAGTTGTTTATCCCATTCTTCACCTATGCAGTTTTCCATAGTTTTTCTATAGATCCAACCGTCTTTTTCTAGTTCACCTAAACCACCTACAATAAATTGGTCTATGGGTATCTTTTCAAATAATCCTATTGTAATTAAGAATCCTCTGCTCATGTTACCTAGTGCAACACTGAATTTTTTCATTCTATCAATGCACTCGGTCTTGTCTGCACAGTATTCTATCCACTCGTAATTTAGTTCATCAGCTATTTGTTTGCTTTTATCGCGATGCTCTTTTGAAGCCCATGGATAATGTTCATAATACATTATTGCATTTTTATCAAGTGCTTTTACACTTCTAGCTACTATTTCACTATCACTTCCACTGAGTGGTATTGCTAAATTATTAGGTAACAGTTTTGCGGCATTAATACATTCCTGTCTAAAATTTTCACAATCTATGTTAAGATGTTTTATTTGATAGTCAAAAGTTTTTAGCTTTACACCACTATCCAAGTATTGTTTAAAATTTGTGTATGGGGTATTATTAATAGACCAAAAGATATGTTCTGGAACCATTTACTATTCAGTTCTTACTTCGTGACTGTAAATTTCTTTATAGATAGTTTTAATTCTATCTTCTAGTGTACTAATGGTTGTGTAAATATGACCTGTATCATGTGGGCGAATCATAGTTTTTAACACTTCAACTTCTTTTTTTAAAGAACACATATGTTCTAATTTTTGTTCGTATGTCATAGGTCATTCATTAATGGAAAGATACTACTAATCACTTCAGCACAAGCATGAGCTATTTCCATATGCTCTTTTTGTGTTCCGTTAGCACCCCGTAGTTCTATATAATGTACCCAACTACGCAATGTACCATTCATGTACAGTCTAGTTTTAGTAAGTCCTTCGGGCAATACCACACGAGCTTGTTCTTTAGCAATGCCATTATCAATAGCCCATTTGTAGGCTTCTTCAGCTTCACGTATTACTTTATTTTGATAGCTTCCCCACATCATTCCTAAACGTACATCTTCTTTGTTGTCAGGATCTAAGTCAACACTGTTTTGTCTATTCTTTGTATCCTGCATACGTGCTTCTCTGTGTACAAACATCTCTCCCATTTCTTCTGGGTTAGCATAACGTTGACTAAACTCTTGGAATGCAAACGATCGATGCCTCACAATTTGGTGTGCAATATCTCTGGTAGTGTTTATTTCTAAAACAGCATTAACCATTTCTAATGGTGACCAATGCTGATGTTTTATCAAATACTTGATAAGTTTTTCGCTGGTTTCACTGTTTACTTGTGCAGATGGATTACTTACTCTAGCACAAAAAGCAATTAAGTCCTGTGCATCTTGTAGTCCGTGTTGTTCAAATTCTTCAGTGGGTTTTGTATAAGATACTAATTTAACTGTTGTCATTTTTTTAATAATTGATCCGTTCTTTTGTTAACATCTTCTTCTAATTTAACATAGTCTACTATTATTTCAACGTCTACTACTCTAGTTTCAACTTCTTGTTCTTCGACAAAATTTATGAGTCCAGCGACTAAATCGTCGTCGGCGAATTCTTTTATATCTTCTTCTCTAAAAGCAATTCGGTCACCGTTCTCACAAATCAAATTGAGTTGCTGGATATACTCTCCAGGGATAGTTTTAACTTCAAGTTCACTAATAATACGTTGAAAGCTACGATTCCGCTTATGTATTGGCATTGGCGGTAGCCTTTGGCCGACCCCGCTTGGGTTTTAAGTCTGGTGCCATGCTGTAGGCTTCTTCGCGAAGGCGTTTGACTTCTGCTTCATACGTAGTTGCTTGATCCAGCATTTGTTGAGCAAGAGCACTATCATCTAATACTTGTTCGTTAGTGTCCACAGCCTCATTTATAGTTTGTGATTCACTAAGATTAGAATGATTACGTGGTGGACTGTCTGTATCGTCTACCATTGCATTAGCAATATCTTTATTTGACATTCCAGTTGCTTGTTTTTTAATGACTTCGTTTACCTGACTTAGCTTTATTGCAGTGCTTGAGTTAGGTGTTAACTCGATTTGATCTGTCGGATACTTTTTCAAGTAGCCTTTCTGACTTAATCTAGCCAACATATTAGTTCCGTCGCTAAACTTATTTCGTTGTGCGACATGAAAGAAATCAGCGTTCTGCTGAGCTTCTCCACTTTCAACTACACGAACCATATCATCATGTTCCATGTCTGGCAATCTTTCAGTTTCCACAATCAAACAATGATTAGGATCTTCTACATTACCTCTAGCATCGTACATCTCTCTAAAGACTACAACACATTTTAGACCAGTATTTGCTACTCGGCCTACGTGTTTCATATTTTGCATGGATCTCTCCTTATTCGGATGCCGGAGCATCTTTTTGTGCTTCGGCAACCGTTTGGATAAACGAAGTCAATTTTTCGTAGACAGCACCGACTTGTGCCGCTTCAGCCGCTTTAAAAGCGCCTCTGCTTACAGCCGCATCGATAACTTGTGCCGCATTTTGTAGATCAGCTACACCTAATTGTGGTGCTTGATCTTCTGCTGGTGTGCCGTTAGCTTCTGGTGCTACTTCAGTAGCAGTTGCTTCAATAGTTTCATCTTTTTTCGCCATTAGTTTACTCCTTGTAACGAATTATATACGTAGTTATTTATCATCTTTGATACTACTACTCATCTTATATGCCAAAATATTGGCTCTAAAATCCTCATAGTCTTGGATATCTTCAAACCAAAACTGATACATTTTATGTCCTAAATTTTTAATCAAGTAAAAACCTCTTGCTCCACTAAAGTCTATTTGATCTATATCTGGATTGTTGTCGAACTCACACACTAGTCTTTGTCTAAGCATTTTTTGTATTGTTTCTGAACCTTGTATGTGTACAAGATCTTCTTCACTTAAACTGTATTTTTGTTCAACTATTCGCATGTTTACTTATGCCGCCATTTTTGCCTGAGGAGCTTCATCATAGTAAATTGTTTGTCCAAACGGTGCTTCAGGCTTACCATAACGATTCTTAATTAAAAACAGTGTATCACAGTAGTCTTCAATTCCCCATTTACCAAACGGTTCACCGTCAGTAAACATAATCAACTGGTTGGGTTCAATATCATTTTCTTGCATGTATTCCCAATTACACATGAAGTCAGTACCCCCACCACCAACAAGTTGATACTCTTCAATGCTTCTGCCATCGTCGTCTGTAAACTCATCATAAGCATAAACTTTAGTATCAAAACTCCATACTCGAATTCTGTACTGACCAAACTGATCCATAATGCCTTTTACTTCACTTAGGAAGTCTGTAGCATCTGCTTGTCCAATTGATCCACTAGCATCCAAGCAAAGACAAATATCAATCTTATCATCATTTAACATGCTGGGCAATACTACATTGTTAAACTGACTTTTCCTGTTAGGTTTCATAAAAGTAAAATCAGTCTTTAAGTTACTTTCTAATGTAACTCGTATAAACTGTCGCCAATCCATTTTAGGCTCTGTTAATTGTCCAACCATACGAGCAATTTCAGCAGGAACATTACCAGCACCAACACTCTGTGCCGCTTGTATAACTGCATTTTTCAATTCATCTGAGATAGCCTTAGCATCATCTTTAGAGATAGTTGGCTTCTTACCTTTGCCTTTACCTTTGCCATCTTCGCTTTCATCACCACCGCCACTGTTACAAGGCTTGCCATCTTCACCTTCGCCTTCTACATCCAAATGAACATCAAGTGTCATTTTTATTGGAGGCTTTTCTTTCATTAGTTGGTCATAAACATTTTCAGTATACCAACCGTCATCCATATACTTTGGATCAAAACAAATATCTACTTGGTCAATTATTTCACCAATCTTTTCACGTACCAACATACCATTAATTTTGTAGTCGCCTGCCATATTCCAATATCGTTTATCACGGTCACCAACACGAAGAAAGTGTTCGTATATACAATGTCCAATTTCGTGTCCTACTAAGAACACGTTTTGCTGAACATTTAGTTTGTTTACAAAGTTTCTATTGTAAAAGAAATGACGACCATCTGTTGCCGCCGTAGGGCACCAACCTTCGTCTGTAACATCTTTTAACTGTAGCCTACAAGCAATATTACCAAAGAATGGTTGGTTAAAAAGCATCTTAACACGGGCAGTAACCAGCTTTTCTTTAGCTTCTTCTGACTCTTGTGCTTTCTGTTCTGGAGTTTTTTCTGCCTCAACTTTAGCATCATCATTGAGCATACGATCAATGATCTCTTTTTGCATATCTTGTTCTTGTGTGTCTAATGACATATCTCACTCCAAATTTTTAATATACTTTATAGTAACATATCTTACTTATTTGTCAACCTTTTAATGTTAATGGGGCCGAAGCCCCATTAACTCCCAGGAGCATAGTTTCCTATGCCTGTTCAATCAGTTTGCCATATTGGGCAATAAACGGTTTATAGTTTTTCAACTGATTGAACTTTGGACGGATACCATATTTGCTAAGAGCAACTGTGGCACCCATCACAACCATTTCGCTTTCGAAGTTCTTTTGGATAAACTCCAAGAAGTTATCAAACTTCTTGTTACCATCGTTGTCGTTGTCGAAAGCTTCTTTTAGCTCATAACATAGTGCAGTAGTCAACGAATACTTAGCACTGATGTTGTCTGTTTTAAGGTCTTTTACCTTACCGTCAAGTATGTCACTTGGGTTAGGTAGTGTACCACTTACCTCTCGGTGTGCTTTGAACTTGAGTGCAAGTCCTTCACCAATACCTGCGGCAACCATATCTGTCACCTCTTCTTCAGTAAAGCCTTCCACATCTTGGATAGTTTCACTTACAAAAGTCCAGCTTCGCGGAGTAGCAAACGAACGTTCGTTACTGCTAGCATCAAAGTTGTAAAGGTCGTTTTTAAACGTAGTAAGGTAACCAACTACATCTGGATGGATCTGGTTTTTAATAGCCCAATCCTGCCAAGTAGCAAAGTCTACTTTTACTTCGTAGTGTAAGAAACGGTTAGCCAAAGGCTTAGGCATTCTATAAGTAACACCTTTGTCAGTGTCACGGTTACCAGCCGCCGCAATAACAACATTGTCGGGCAACTTGTATTTTCCAATAGCACGGTTAAGAACCAGCTGGTATGCCGCCGCTTGTGTAGCAGGACTAGCACCATTAAGTTCATCTAAGAACAATATGATCACATCATACTGTTTTGCCAACTCCTCATCTGGAAGTTCATCAGGCGCACTAAACCGCATCTTGTTAGCAGTTTGGTCGAAGTAAGGATAACCTTTAAGGTCGGTCGGATCCCAAAGAGCCAATCGACAATCAATCAAATGAGCAGTTTTGCCTTGTGCAATATACTCATCTTTAATCTGTTCAAAAGTTTCAGACTTACCAATACCTGGAGGTCCCCAAACGAACATAGGTCGTTTAGTTTTGAAGTTATGCATAGCATATTTCTTCAATTCAGTAAGTGTAACTTGTCGGGTGTTTGTTTCAGTTTGCATAGCTATCTCCTGGGTTGTTTCTAACTATATGTATATTGTAGCATCTTAGAGGTTAATGTCAACCTTTTAAGAGCCAGTTACTAAAGAAAGACTTCCGTCTTCTTGTACTTCAAAATCTTCAACAAAGTAATGCCAATCACCAATTGCCGCTTTGGCTTGTTGAAAGCAATTTTCAGCGGCTTTCCAAAGCTCGCCAACTGTACCGTTCATTGCAACGGCAGTAAATGTTATCCAAGTAACATCATCCATTGTAGCACCCATTTCTTTAATGCATTTATAAGTGACTACTCTTGTTTTATCTGAGAAAATATTTGTGTCTAAGTTCATTATACCTGAACCCATTGACCATGTAGTAGCATAACCAAGTTCAGCTTTAAGGTCATCAAAGTGTTCCATCTCAAGTTCGAAAGCATCAACATCTTCAAACACTGGAGTTGGCTTGTAAAGTGAAAGGTTGTTTAGTGCTTCTGTTGTACCTGGGAAAAGTTCTTGCATATTTTTCTGTCCTTTTTGTTAACTTATACATACACTATAGCACCAAGACATCATACTGTCAACCTTTTTATGCATCTTTTTTTATCTTTTTTAAAGATTTTCTTCCATATGACTTACAAAATTATCCCAGTCTTTGCCATACATTTTATAGAATATTCTGTCTTCTGTGCTGAACAACACCAGCCAATGTTTATCAAAATAGTACGGATATTGCATATACCTATCCAATAGTAGTCGTACCCTAGGAGTTATTTTTATCTTTGGTAATTTAAACTCTTCACGTTCTATGTCCATGCTACTAATAACGTGCAAGCCCAACTTAGATAAACTAAGCCCTGTGTCATTTCTGTAGTTTTTAAAGAGATCTTTTATGTTAGTTTCAGGTCTGGTACGTTGAGCATGTGTAAGTATATGACTATACCATTCCTTGTTCACCATCATCTTCTACTATTGTTTCACCTTGCAATAACTTTACTACCGTAAACTTATCTGTTTTGAACAACTTATTTAATCTTGTTGCGAGGTTAAATGCGTGTCCACTATTTGAAAAACTTACTTTCTTATATTTTGGTCCTGGAAAGTTTACCAGACTATTTAAACTGCGTAGATTAATTGGCTTACTATTATGAAATACTGCATATATAGCATCTGCATCTAGTATCTGTTCACTGCGATAACTTTTAGGATCTGTAAATTCCATCAGTATCTTAGGTTTAGGTCTAGCCATCCGGTTTCTCTTTTAGTTCTGCACTTTCAGGCATACAATCCATTTTGATACTATAGTATTCGTTTGTAAGATGTAATGACCAGGCTTTATCTTTGTCAATAAGTGCTTCGCATTGTGCTTTGGGCATAGGTGTATTGTAAACATATTGATTACCAATATACA
>Ga0181409_1000329_pt1 | contig 19066 bp, 21 predicted proteins | sample 32SPOviralmetaG_FD_130138 | JGI IMG/M metagenome (GOLD analysis project Ga0181409, IMG submission 130138) | Marine viral communities from the oligotrophic San Pedro Time Series (SPOT) site, San Pedro Channel, CA, USA - 32 SPOT_SRF_2012-05-30 | ecosystem: Environmental > Aquatic > Marine > Strait... | reverse complement strand
TAGCAGTAGTGGGATATTCCTGCTCAAAGGTCACTGGGAATCTTTCAAGGAAGGCTTCATTGAGCACGTTAGTTCCAATGAATCGTCCGTCGTCTGAACCTTTACCTTTAGTGTTTGCGGTTGCGATGACGTTGAAACCTGCAGTGGGGTGTACAAACTTCCCAATTTTTTTGAGAAAGACTCCATTTCCTTCAAGGATACTTTGGAGACAGAGAATTTTATTAGAGGCAAGGTCGATCTCGTCAAGGAGCAAGATAGCTCCTCGCTGGAGTGCTTCAATGACTGGGCCATTGTGCCAGACGGTAGCGCCATCAACAAGGCGGAAACCGCCAATAAGATCATCTTCATCTGTTTCAATAGTAATGTTTACACGGATAAGTTCTCTTCCGAGTTGAGCACATGCTTGCTCCACAGAGAACGTTTTACCATTACCCGAAAGACCCGTAATGAACGTTGGATAGAACAAACTGGACTTAATAATCTTTTTAATATCAGCGAAGTTACCAAAGCTGACGAAGTTATCATCTTTTGCAGGAATAAGGTTTTGCTCTACTGCAGGAATTGCAGTTGGTGCCTGATAGGTCTGTTCTAATTTTTCAGTAACAGTTAGGTTCCACTTACCACGACCAATTTTATAGTCGGTCAGTTTATTAGAAACGGTCTGATAGTTGCAATCATTGATCATACACCATGCTTTGATATCTGCACTGGTAACAGACTCTCCGTAGAGATCTTGAAGAGAGTTAACGATGCCTTCTTTAGAAAGACTCATTTGGTTTGTTTGAACTGAAGTCATTATAGGATAGGAAAGGGGGCCACGGACCCCCATGTGGTCACTTATTGTACTGTCCATATTTGTATCTCATGGCCTGAAGTAGATATGCCTGAGATAAAGATTTAGGACCATTGGTGAGGATCTCTATGACCTTAGGATCCTTCTCTGATGCTTTTGCTATTTCTTTCCAGTCTCTTTTCTTTGTCATGCAACCAAAGAAATAAATTCGCCAAGAACTTTCTTATTTAGTTTCTTAGTTTTGAGAGATTTAATGAATGCTGATTTGATCTTTGCCTTAGTTGCATCATCGTCAACCTCAAACTCAGAGTCTTGAGAGAGTGTGTTTGAAGAAAGTCCAAAGTACGCATGATATCCAGAATTTTTGATCGTAAAACTACGAAGTTTCTTCCAGTCACTATAAACTTTCTGGTATTCGTTAGTAAACTGATCATAGTACATCTTGATAAAACTATTAGCATCACGGCTCTCAAGAACACGGATACCAACAAAGTTGACCGTGGGGAAGTTATCTCTAAGATTCTGAAGCATTAGATCAGAGAATCCATGCCACCCATAAGGAATTTGGTATGTGTTACCAGTCTTACGATCTCTGAGGAAAGAACCACCATGAAGTTGACGACGGCCCATGTATGGTTCATCTTCCCAATGACGCTGAACTTGAACATGATGGGTAAGGTGAGCTGCTTCACCGTCAGTCAAGATGATGCACTGAACTTTCTGAACTTTATTTTCTTTCTGAAACTCTGGAAGAATCTGATGCAAGCAAACCAGAGTTTCATTCAGAGGTGTTCCAGACAAACTTAAACGAACAGGAGTAGAGTATCCACTATGGTAGAAGTCAGAAAATGATTTTGCAATCCTCCAGATGTTGATCATCTGATGTTCCAGTTGCTTACCGTTCACTTTACTGGTGAACATATTCATAAGAGAAAAATCTTCAGAGACGGAAAGAAGATTCTCTTTCTTTTCATAAGATAGAGTTCGATCAGCAGGAAAGATAACCTCTCCAGTTTCATAATTATACTCAGGTTTCTTCCACTCATTCGTGAAAGCATAGACCTCAAAGGGAATAGAAACTTTCTTACAGAACCACATCAAATTATAGAGCTGTTTGATTGTGTCAAGCAGAACCCGAGACATAGATCCACTCCAATCAAGAATAAAAACAAGACCATGGTTCTTACCATCAGGAAGAACTGTTACCTTCTTGAATAGATCCTCATTGAACTTATATGTATGAAGATTTCCACAATCAAGAACGCCAGTGCGAGAGGTGGTAGCACGAGCATAAGAGTCTGCTGCTTTCTTACACTCAAACTCTTTAACCAGATAGTTAACTTCTTTTTGCGAGGATCGCTTAAACTTTACAAAGTCCTGGTCTACCGTCTCAAAAAGATTGCGAGTGAACTGATTTTGTTGATAGTTGAACCAGTTATCAATTTCACGATGAACATCAGAGTTTTTTGCAATAATGTACTTTAGATTTACTTTGGGAATTTCTACATAAACATTCTCTTTACCATCAAGATTCACAAGTTCGTTCAAATTATCTGCCAAAGAATCAGCAGTCTGAACTTCAGGTTCATCTATAGTCGGTGCAGATTTATTCGCAGGCTCGCTCTCGGCAACATCACTCTGCTCTTCGTCTTCACCCGATGAACCCTCACCAGGGTTGTCATTCTGATCCTCTACCAAATCATTTGCTGGTGAATCTGAATCACCACCTTTTTGAGGTGGAGGAGTGATGTCAGAAACTTTTTCTTCTTGCTTCTTCTTACAGAACTTATACAGAGTCTCAGCAGCAATCAACACATCCGCGAAAGTTTCCGTTGATGCGATTAGATCAATAATCTCATGTTCATCTTCAGTAAACTCAAGATCTATAAAATTACCAATCTTAAAGTATAGATTTGCACGATCAGCAAGATTGAAATCAGAAATATCATCATCAGATATAGAAAAGAAGTCCTGCTCATTAAGTTCTCGATATCCGTTGAAAAAAGTCTTTGCAAGTCCCATGTACTTGCGCTTCATTAGTTTCTCAATACGAGCATCCTCAACAACATTCACAAACTGAGGGGGAACCTTTATGGTCTTCAACCAGTTCTCATCAGGGGTGAACAGTGCATGGCCAACTTCATGACCTACCAGAAGATCATACACTGTATTGCTTGCCCTTTCCCACATCGGCAGAGTCAGAACACGAGTATGAACATTAAAGCAAGCAGTCTCAACTTGCTTGTGCTCCACGATCAGATCCTCAGTGGCAAGCAGTTTAGCGAGTTGGGACTTGATCTCGTGTTTGACAGACATCAGAGTTCTTTGCGTATGCACCTATAATACCAAACCCCCACCTTATGGCGGGGGTATTAGGTGACAGTTCTCCAATTGGTTGGTCTCGGTCAGGTTAAAATTGCTCTGCAAATACGTTTACATGTTGATTGGTCGTCACTACAGTCGATTAAACATTCGTAATAATCGTTGATTTGATCGCTCTCCTCCATTGTAGTGTCCAGAGTTTGACTAAGTTTATTAAGACTTTTAGTCCAGTCTGCTAATTGATTAAATGATACTAGATTGTGCATGATGCTCTCCTCATGAAAGAAATAACAAAGGGAGTTTACTACATCCATTTCTCCAATTCTGTTATTATTTAGTCAGCGTATGCTAACTTAATGAAGTTTTTGTCAAATTTAACATTATCGATAGGTGACGCAATTATTCTTTACAATACCTTATGAGAAAATCCTTTAACTTTCTCAAAACGCATCACATTATCAAACCTGTCTTCCAGACCAGACTTGTGGGAGATGACAAAGATGTTCGCATCCTTTACAACGTACTTAATAATCTTGAGAAATTCTTCCGTCCCAAATCCATCAAGAGAGCTGTCAAAGACTTCATCCATGATGAGTAGATTTGTATTGACAGAGTTCTTCATCCTTGCTACCTCTCTCCAGGTAAACAAGAGTGCCAGGTCGATTCTCATCTTCTCTCCCTCGCTGAAAGAAGCATAAGAAAAATCTTCATGAATTGGGGACTGAACGGTTTCGTTAAACTCTTCATCAAGAGTAAAGTTTATGTAGAAGTCCATCATCTGTAGATAACGGTTTACTTGCTGATTGATCAGCGGTAGATACTTCTTGATGATTTTGGATTTAACTCCACCGTCTTTTAGTAAACTATACGAAAAATCGTAATAGTTAATGGTGTCCTTCCTTGAAGATAATTCGTCGTATGTAGTTTTTAGATTGTTCTTGAAGGTTTCTAACTTCTCATGTTCAGTATTTCTGTTTGCAAGTTGGTCGGTAGTTCTTTGAACTTCCGATTCCAGACTACTGATTTGTCTTTGACATCCAGTAATCCTAACATTGTTCTGAGAAATGTCATTATTGAGTTTTGAAATCTCCTTCGATAGGGCAGTGAATTGACGCTCTCGCTCTTCTTCGTCTTTAATTGCTTCTTCCAGTTCTTTATAACCGGTTTGCAACTCCTTTGCTTTAACTTGAGCGTCCTTGATTCTATTTATTCTAAAGGTCTCTTCAATGTCCTGATTGCAGGTAGGACAAACCGTATGTTCCGTAAAAAATTTATGCTCCTTAGTAATCGTTGATACCTTGTTAGAAATCTTACCTTTTAGTTGGCCAAGTTTACGAAGTTTTTGTGTTGCCCCAGTAGCATACTCCTGTTCTTTTGTGTAAGCAAAGATACTTTCTTCCACTGTAGAATTATCATGCATATACACTTCAACTTCTGCAAGGAGTTCTGTTACTTTCTTTTCTTTCTTTTCGATACTCTCTTTCCCAAGTTTTTCAAGTCCATCAATGAAAGACTCTTGCATAGTAAGTTTCTCAGTCAAAGACTCTTTCTTTAAAGTAAGAACTTTAATATCTTCTTTACCTTGCCTAATCTTTTCCTTGATAATTGTATTCATGGACGAGAATATCTTGATGTCCAACAAATCTTCAATAACTTCTCTACGATTATTTGTAGTAAGTTGCATAAAAGGAACAAAAGTGCTACTGCCCAGAATCACAATTTGGGTAAAGGACTTATAATTCATCTTAAGTACATTTTGTTCCAACCACTTCTGCTGATCTATAGCAGCTGAAAATTGATCCATTAAAGAATCATTCCTCCAGATCTCAAATATATTTGGTTTGATTCCACGAACAATCTTCCAGTCTGTGTTATTGACAGAGAAACAAACTTCGACTCTACAATCCTTTTCATTCGTAGAGTTGATCAGTTGAGGTTTATTAATTTTACGAAACGGTTTTCCAAACAAAGAAAAAGTCAAAGCATCAAGAACAGTTGACTTACCCGCACCATTCGTTCCAATGATTAGGTTAGTATTATTTTCAGTAAAATTAACTTCCGTATATTGATTACCTGTTGAAAGAAAATTTTTCCAACGAATGGTCTCAAATAAAATCATGCTCTTTGGGTGGAATTACAACATCATGCTTTGTGATAATAGTATACTTGTAATCATGCAGTTCACAAGTTTTTACCATTACCTCATCATCTACTTCTATAACATGCATCTCGGGAGCACCTTCGTCCTCCAACATCATAGCATATCTTGTAGCATCATCTTCGCCTTCAAACAAATATAAAATGTCTTCGCCATCGTCATCGATAACAGAATATGCTCCTTGTGTTTCCTTTCCGTAGATTGTTAAGATGTACATTTAGACTAACTCACATGCTTCCTGATAAATTTCTTGCATGATTTTTTGAATCAAAGATTTATCAAGACTAATCTCTGCTTCCTCAATATACCTATTCAATATAGAAAGAGTATCTTCAGATTCAAGAGGATTAAAGTCTTCTTCATTATACCAACCACCAAAATCAAAGTTCTCAACAACTTTGAGTTCTGCTACTCCCGAAGCATATAGTTTATCGATAAACTTCTCGAATTTTTTTGTATCGGTTTTTTTGCGAACAATAACCTTTACAATTTTGTCTTCATACTCACGAGCATCAAAAGTTTGATGATCAGTATCCTCATAGTAAATGTTATAGAAAAGTCTATAAGGATTATCTACTGAAACATGTTCAAGAGTTTCTGTATCAAAGAGGGTGAATCCTCTCCTATCACCAACATCTGTCCAGTAGATTTCGTATGGATTTCCCAAGTAGAAGATCCGTCCATCATTCGATCGAGTGTGATAGTGACCGCTGAAGACCTTGGTGAACTTTGAATATAGTTCGCCCGAATGACCATGATCCATGACGATTTGTCGATTAACTCTAAATCCCTGGAGCTCAAGGTGCCCCATCGCGCATTTGCAATTTGTCTTTTCAATAAATTGATAAGTCTTTTTTTCATTTTCCTGATTAATCCACGGTATGAAAAGTGTGTTGAGATTACCCAACTTGACTTCAGTTGCTTCCGAATAAACTGTGACATTATCATACTCGCGAAGAAGCAAGTCTACTGCATTCACATCATTTGTGTTCTTGTAATATGCAGTATGATTACCAACAATTGTATGAACACGGATACCCATATCCCTTAGAGGATCATAGTAATTATCTTTTGCCCAAGATAAAGCAGAGAAATCAATTCCTTTACGACTATCAAAAGTATCTCCCATATCTACAATCGTAGTGATACCTTCTTTCTGAAGAGTGGGAAAAAAGGTATCATTATAAAACTTCAAAAAGTAATCATGAAATAACTTAGAGTTTTTACGAGCACCAAAATGTTGATCGGTAATGATTGCAACTTTCATCAATTACGGAGCTTGGAATGCACAGCGTCTTTGATGCTATTATAGTCTGAGTAGTTCGATCCGTCAAGGGTGTTGTTGTCGTCAAACACCTCACTGTATCCAGACCGTTCAATAATTTTATTCTTAATTTCTAACTGACGCTTTTCCCTTTGGATCCTACGGAGAAACGCATAATGAATAATCTGCGTAAAGTAAGCAAAAGGATTTTGAGATTTCTCAGGATTAAAATTATGAATGTACTGAACGCAATTTTCGATTCCATCAGAGATCATGTCCTCCTTGAACATGTAGTTGACAAAGTTTGGTTTGAATGATAGATGATTTGCAATCTTTAAAAAACACTCACCAATGTATCTTGGAATTGGTGGTTTTGTATCCCAATGCTGAGATCTATCTTGTTTAGTCGGTTCCCTACCATACTTCACAAGGAAAGTTCTTTCAACTTCACTTCGATAAGCAACCATAGCTGCCAGCAACTCTTTGTTATTTACATAGTGTTCTGATCTTTTTCTTTTTGCCATACCTGGTTGAATCATAAATTTATCTCATATTATGTATAGATTATATCATCTTTAAACACACTTGACAAGGTTCTGAAATACCTGTACAATTACCTTTGTGGGGGTTCAAGAGAAGTATTAGCTCTCTTTAGTACCTTTGCTTTTATAGATCTTTTCTAAAAGTTCTTTAGTATCATTGACATTACCAAGGTATCCCATTCTACGATTAATCTTTGAGTTATTTTCTGATCCATTAGTTTGAGATTGACGCACATAATTTTGATACATCATTATCATTTCAATATCAGACGACTCTGACATCGTTAACACATTATCGAAATTGATAATGAACATGTCATCTGTTGTTGTCTTTAACCAAGGTTCTACTTTGTATCCTACAGGAGATCCTGTCTTTGTTTTTATTTCAGAAACAATTACTGGATTTGTTACTAAAAGCATTGTTCTGTCATCTTCATCAGAAGCTGCTACTTTAGCAAAAATCTCTTCTCCAGATTTAAGTTTGACTGTTGCATAAAAATCATCTTCTATCATAACTGCCCCCTTAATTGAATGGTTATAATCTCATAATTAAATTTTTCTTCATTATAAGTTTTTATTCTTTCTATGAAATGATTGAGTGTGTAATTTCGTCTGGACTTTGTTGAACAATCATCTGAGATGTCATATAATGTTGCTTTTACTTTGTCCTTTCCTTTTCTAAGAACTCGTCCAATACTTTGAAGATTACGGATTCTGGATTTACTTGGAGAGGCAAAGATGACATTATGGAGATTTTTAATATTGATACCTGTAGAAAAAGTTCCATAAGAAGCAACAATGATAGCGTTGTTTTCTCTTTCTGTAATTTCTCTTACTCGCTCTCTTTCTTCTGCATCTACCCCGCCATGTACAAAAAATACCTTACGGTCATCTCGCTTGTTATTATTTATCTTATCGTAGAGCACCTGTCCGTGTGCTTCAACTCTTTGGAAAAGTATAAGCGTGTTACCTTTAAGATCTAAAGAAAGATTTTTAATAAAATTATTTCTCTGTTCGTGAGTGATTAAATACTGTATCTCATCTTCGTACACATCAAAATTTTGTGGAGGATGTTTAAGTACAAGACATTGAATATCAAGTTGAGAGAGATGTCCTTGTCTCATTAACTCATCAGTTCTTGTTACTTTATATGATGGTCCAAACAGTCCCTCTAACACCCACTTGTGCGTCTGTGTGCCATCTAAAGTTCCAGTAAATCCAAATCTATACTTTGCATGATGCAACTTGGTCATGATCTGTATTAGAGACTTAGACTTGAATAAATGTGCTTCATCACCTATAATGACACCATAGTCTTCAAAGAAAGATCTCTCAAGTTTATATACAGATTGCCATGTTGTAATCGTTACTGGAGCACTATTAATTTTCTCTTTCCCAGAATAGATACGGTGACAATATGAATCAGCATCCCAGCCATAGTCAAGAAAGTCCTTATACATCTGTTCTACAAGAGATGTCGTCGGAACAACTAAAAGTATTTTTTCTCCTTTCGCAACGTAATATCTTACTATTGAATAAATCATCAGAGATTTGCCGCTTGCAGTGGGCGATATCAATAGTTTTCTATTATGCTTTAGGGCACCATATACTCCCTCAACTTGATACTTCCTGGGAGTATGAGCACAAATGGAATGCATATAATCCTTAACGCCCTCCATTGAGATATGATCATTCTCCTCATACGGAGTGCCATAGAATTTATTATCTTCAAACTTGTAAGTGTACCCATAGTTCTTACAGAAGGATACTATTTTATCTAACAGACCAACATAGATCTGCTTAGACCGCATATCATATAAGTGAATTTCTCCGTTCCAATTCCTACCACGATACTGTGGCATAAACTTTGCATTTGGAACTTCAAACTTAAAATGATCTCTTAACTCATATTCAATATGAGGTTCTGTATTAATTTTTAAAAATACTTCGTTTGACTTAGATATAACAAGATTGGCTGATGTATCAATCACATAAGTCCATTCATCTGATAATATTTATTACAAATTTTCAAACTTGTATTCTAATATCATTCTATACAACGAATCTCTCAAATACCAAAGGTGCTCCTGTTCCATTGGATGTCTGGCAGGAGAACCTTCCCAATTTTCAATTCTTTTCAAAACACAGTGATGTAAGAGACGAATATCCTCTATAGTTAAATTGACTGTGTAATCAAATTCTTGACTTGGTTCAAACTCTTCATTCATTATCCTAATCCAGAGTTAAATCTCATAAACTCTATTGCGTTTTTAATTTGATAAGTTCTATTAGTTATCTGCTTTAAGATACTCTCAATATAAACAAGCATCGTATCATAATAATCAATCTTTAAACATACTGTAGAGAGTTTGTCGTCTGCATCAAGATACTTTTGCATTGTATCTTTGTCTCTAATTTTTTTGGGAAAAGGATTTTCTATGTATACATCAGGATCAGATTTACCGCTGAAGTATTCATATCGTTCGTGTCTTATATTTTTTCTTTGTTGTTCTGCTTTTTTTCTTAACAGAAATATAGTATTATATAACTCAAAGTATTTTGCATGAAGAGTGGGGATGTTTAAGGATTCTGTATGTAAATTGTCGTTATCTATTTTAGAATCCTTTTCCCACATCCCTTGAAGTTTATCAAGATCGATCATAAAGATTTATTGGACAAATCAGTCAGGTTGTATATAGTATACTTGAAACTAACGTCTGCTGTAAAGTATTCAATGTCTGTGTCAGTGGCATCAAACGTAATAGTAGACAATGAATATGGGAACATATCTTTAAAGTTTACATTAAACTTTGCAACCAAGTTACTACTCAAGATTTGTAAAGTTCCATCAGAGTAAATGTTATCTCCTGCTCTACCAAAGTTTCCTGGTAGAACTGCTTCATTCTCAAGATTGTTGAACTCCTGTATAGACTCAGGATATCCAAGACCACGAATCCAATTTTGAATCTCCATGTAGTTGACAAGATCTTCATCAACTAAAAATCTAAGAGTAAGATCACCAAATTGAATCTTATCACCAGGTACGTCAATGTCCTTCAGATAAGAAGGTTGAGTTGCAATACCAAGATCCAGTGATGGAATATTTGCTTGATTGCAGAAAAATGCTACGCCAGGACTTCTTTTCAGGGAAAACTTAAACCCTGTTGGTGCAAGAAAATTTCTATTATCAATCGGTGTACCTGGTCTATCCTTGGGCGGTTTTCTTGTTGCCATTATTCACTCACTACAACGGCAGAAGTAAATGCACCATTTGTACCATCAGGATTTGCAATCTTTGCGTTTGCGTCTTCCTCAGTAGAAAAAGTTACTTTACCTTCTGGATTATCAGAAAAACGAGCAATCCTTGCATTATCTTCACCAACATAGTAAAGAGTTTTACTTGGATTGAGACTGAAAGGTTTTGTGATATAGTATGCCATAAGTTGTTTTTTAACTATTTATCAGTTTACATAAAAAAAGACCTCCCGTGAGGGAGGTCTGAAAGGACATGTGGGGCAACCGCTTCCGCAGCAACCACTTGAATCACATGAGGTTCTTAACTGCAACTCTTCTGTAGTAGCGGTTGCTGTTAACTCTGAGGCGACCTGCGCCAACGGTGGTTCCTTCAGCGAATGGGTTTGCGACCATGCCGTAGCGGGTCTTAAAGCCAATCTTGGGCTGGAAGGTGTTCTCTCCAACTGCACGAACCATCTGAAGAGGAACGTATGGGCAGTAGAATAGACCTGCGTCATAAGGTGAAGTACCCTTATAACCAACAACGTAATACTGGTTGCCGCCTGCTGCGTTAGCAGAGGTGAGGTTTGCAGAATAAGGATCGATGTATACACGATACTTACCTTGCAGAACACCAGCGAAGGTGTTACCAGTGTCGTCAACGTTCAGGTTAGCGTTGAGTGCGGGGGTGTAATCAAGTACACCGGCCATGGTGAGTGCGGAAGCAACGTCTGCAGAACACAGAATCATGTTGCCCTTTCCTCTACGAGTGCGCTGTGCAATTGCGTTAGCGTCTCTCTCGATTTGGAACAGAAGTCCTTTGAACTTCTCAACAGACCAACGACCATTGGAGTCGATGTCCAGGTCGAAGATACCAGCAGTAGCGGTGTTAGAAACAGCGCCTTGCTCAGCAACCTTATATACGGTTCTGATTACTTCGCGGTTGATCTCAGCCAGGATCTCAGAAGAGAGGATGTTGGCGAGTTCTGCTTCAGCGTTCAGACCGTGGATTGCCTTAAGGTCTTGTGCCAGTTCCAAGGAGTACTCAGCTTTGAGTGCTCTGGACTTAGCGGTTACGGTGACTTTCTCGATCGAGAATGCCATCTCGTTGAAAGCATCACCAGTGGTGCCAAGGTCTTCTGCCTCGTCGGTACGCATACCCTCACCGACGTTATATCCGGTAGAAGATGCAGAACCAACAGGGTTCAGTGCTGCTGGGTTGCTACCTGCTTGTGCGGTAGTACCCAAACCAGCATTACCATCGGCAAATCCGTTGGTGAGGTCGAATCCTTCGTTCTGACCAGAGAATGCGGTATTTGCTTCATCAAACAGTGCTTCTGTACCACCCTGTGAGGTGAACTTAGAACGCATTGCGAAGATCAGTCCAGTAGGACCAGACATTGGTTGTACGCCAGCGAGGTCATATGCGACCAGGTTAGGCATAGAGCGTCTGATCAGGGAGATCAGTACAGGGTCGAAACCTGCAACCGTCTGACCACCTGAAGAGGTGTAGCCACCATTACCAACAGCGTTGGTAGGTTGCTCTGCAATCATGCCGCCTTGCTCAAAGGCGACTTGCTCGTGCATAAATTTTTCTTGGTTTTCCAGCAGGACGGCGGTAACCGCTCTACGATGGGGATCTGAGATTTTATCAAGACCCTCATAGTTGAGGAGAGGTGCCCACTTTTCCTGCAACTGTTCGGATTGGAACATTTGCTTTTAAAGGGTAATGTTTACGTTTGAACTAATATTAAATTCAGTTTTGCAAAGTCGAACCCAGGGTTCTCAGGTATGCAGACATTGAGTTAGAGTAGGACTCTGGTGCTGCGTTGTCTACGCCCTCTGAGAGAGTTTCAGACTTAGCCACGGAAGACTCTTTCTTGGAGTTAAAATATGACTCCTTGAGTGTTTCCAGTTTTTCACGATAAGATTCTTCACTTTCAAACTCTACACTTTCGGAAAGTGAGGCGAGCTTCTCTTTCTGAGTGACTGCAAGTCCTTCAGAAACTTGATCTAAGATTCCATCAGCAACCGACTCTGCGAGACGCTTGTTAAGTGAAATATTTTTCTCAATCTGCTCGTTGAGTTTTGTCTCCATGTCATCAAGTTTATCTACCATGCTCTCGACTACATCATACTTTTCATCAGGGATTGATACATAATGTTCTTCAAACAGACCTCTCATTCCCTGAAGGAAGGATTCGGTCATTTCAGTCTTGAGTGCATGTTCAATAACAAGTGCGTTCTCAGTGAACCACTCGTCAGAAACATATTCAAGATAAGAATCAACTCGCTCTGCGAGTTCTTCTTTTGCTTCAGCAACTTGCTCGTCCAGTTTAGCAGCATATTTCTGCTCCAGGGACTCATTTACTTCAGCAATCTTGGACTTAAGCGCGGCCTCAAAAATAATTTTAGCCTTCTCTCTGAATTCCTCAGAGAGTTCTTCGCCGCCAAGAAGTGCATTGACATCTTCTTCGATATCGACTTCTTCTGTGGTTTCTTCTTGCTCAGCAACTACCTCTTCAGTAGAAGTTTCTTCCTCTTCGATGGTTTCCTCATCATCGAGGATTTCTTCTTCCTTCATTCCTTTCATAGGTTCTGCTGCTTTTGCTCCTTTGTTAACCACATCTTTGACACCTTTGAGAGTTCCTCCAGGAGTCTTTAACTTTGCTGAGTCGTCGTCTGGCTTATAGTTCTCGGGAGTAGGACCTCCGAGATCTTCGTATGAACCAGCGATGGACGTATCCATAGAGTCAGCTGGTTTCGCCCCGGCATTGACAGCAGTTTTGGATTGCTTTGTGCCTACTTCCATTTCTTGTAAATCTCCACTGGACATTTGAACGCTCCGATTCTTTACTGTATAAAATCTATATTTATTTATAAATTATAATATTTTATGTATCAGATTAGATACTATTAAGGAAATCATCGAACAGATTCAATTTCTGCTCATCCAATTTCTTTTGATCAACTAAAGTATTGATATGCTTATAGGTCTTTTCTGCATATTTTTCACGGAGGATGCCACCATCCCAGACCCAATCTTTTCCTTCCATAATACCCTCAACAAATGCATCGGGAGCAGAAGGATCAGCAACGATATCAGCAGCAGTTGCTAACATGAAGTCGTCACCAACAACATTAGTTCCCTCACGAGTCATTTTAAGGGATCCAATACCACGAGAAGAAACACCAAGTCTTACACCTTCACCAATAAGTGATTGTGCAATCTTGCCCATAGGTGTGCTAAGAATCTTCGCTTTACCAATAAAGTTAGAACCAGATTCTTTCAACGAAACAATCTTGTGTGATACTCTGTCAAGATTAACGGTTGGACCGTCAGGATGACCGAGTTCACCAAGTGCTCTACCTGCTTGAACATGGTTCTCATTATAACGAGAAACCTCGCGACGAAGAGTCTCCATAGGATACATACGACCATTGCGGTTCTTGATGTTTCCTTGAAGGAATACACCTTCAATGTACAGGTTTTTTTTACCGTTGCGGTCTTCAACGATAAAGTCAACTGTTTCGATTTCTTCTCTGATAAGTTTCATTGGTTTTTACGCGGTGACTCCTACTCTTGCAACTTTAATTGTTGCACTGCCAATATAATAAATGGTATCTTCTGGATGTTTTTCAATCGTTTCAACAGTTCCACTGGGAACAGTGATAGATCCAATACCAGAATAATTAGCATCCTGTACAAATAAAGCCGCAGTTGCACCAGAATCATTATAGATTCTGACAAATCTGGCAGAGTCAACGGTCGTTGAGTTGGCAATTCCCGTAGCTAATTTTTGTTCACCAGCAGAAATGATTATCCTTGACATTTTTTATACAGAATTTTTATTTATTTATAAGTATCAGACACCATCAGTAGTTTCGATGTCTTCATCATCAATTTCGCTTTCAACTTCAGCAGGGTCACCAAAGGTTTGAGACGCTACAAAAGGTCGAAATGCGTCAATCTTCTCTGCAGATTTAGCAAACAAAAGATCTTTAATTTTGTCGCTGATCTGAGAGGGAGACTCGTCAGTCACAATAGAATCTAAAAGGTCATCCATTTAATTGTATAATAAACAACTACATATATTTATATTTCACCACCCTTGGGCAATTCTGGTGCCTCAGTGGCAGATCCATCAATTTCAGGTTCCATCACTGGAGCACCTAAATCACCACCAGCACCTTCTGGTGCAAAGGGTAATCCTGTTGAAGGATCAATAGTCGCAGGGTCAGGAATAATACCTTGTTCAATTTCATTTTTAATCAACTTATCCTGTTCAAGAATCTCAACATCAGTCTGACGCAGAATCTTACGGCGAACATAATCTTGAGAGTAATACTTACCAACATATGGTTCTGCAGTTGCAACAAGAGCAAGTCTCTCATTCATCAATTCTGCATCTTTCAGTTCTGAGAAATGATTGTCATACAAGAAATCATACTGAATATGCTCACTCATAATCTCCCAATCTTCAGGAGTAATTACATTCTTTAGGATCAATTGGGTCTTCAGCATGTCATTAAACATGTTGGAGAATCTTTTTCTCAAACGAGAAACAAACTTAGTGAACTTTAGTTCGTCTCTTAAGATCTCAGAAGATCTCCCCAAGTTAAACCCACCTTCTCCATCCATTCGTGATGGAGGGACGTTAAGTGAACGGTAGAGTTTCTTTTTAAAATACTCAATATCAGTGATTTCACCCAAGTTTTGTCCGCCAGGGAGAGTGGAGATTTCGGTTCCTCTTCCACCCTCACGCCTGGGAAGCCAGAAGTCTTCAAGCATTGCCATGTGCTTTTTGTCATCTCTGATTTCTCCAGTATCAGCATTATATACAAGTTTGTTGCGGTAACGCATCATTACATCACGTAGATATTGTTCTGCTTTTTGCTTAGGCAAATTACCAACATCAATGTAGAAAATTCTACGCTCAGGTGCTCTTGAGAGTCTATAAATTACAAGACTATCCTCAATCATTCTAAGTTGATTGAGAGACTTGATTGATTTGTGAAGATATGATAGTGTAGTTCCTTTATTACGATCTACCAGACCAGATGTGCAGTATGTGATCGCATCCTTTGAAATCTTGACCCCGGCACTTGCTCCAGTCTGTGCTGGATTACCAACAGGATATTGGGATTTTGGATTGTAGATAAAATATTCTTCTATTTCTGGAAAGTTGTAATCCATTGGATTATCACTTCTCAGTTTTTGGAAAGCATTTCCGTTTAATTTATCTCCAGGTTTCTTCTTTTCTTGTCTTATATAACGCATTTTTGCTGCGTCAATATAACGTAACTCCTGAATTCCTTCAGTAGGATTCTTCAGATCGATAATTTTATGATAGTAAATACGACCATCGATATACCAATTGCGATAGATTTCGTGCGCTTTCTTGTCGAAATCTAAAAGATCGAGAATATGTTTAAATTCTTTACGAATTTTACTCTTAATACCATCGCTGGCATTGAGATTTGATAGTTCAATTTCTACAGGACTATCATTCGTATCTGAAACAACTGCTTCGTTTACAATATCTTCGATAGCACTATCCGCTTCAGGATGAAGTGCCATCTCACGATATCTTTTAATTAGATCAAACTCAGTACGAAATACTCCTTCTAAGTCAACATAAGACCCAAAAAAACCACTACTCGCATAGTGATCAGCCCCATCCTCATTATTAGGAGGAACGGGACTGACTGCACTTGGAGATAGTGGTTCGGTGTCCTCAATAGAGAACCCAAATAACTTAGACATGATTTATTTTCTAAGGTTTCCTACGACTATTTATTAGCCGTTAGGAGAAGGGGCTGTTGCTCCTACCTTTGGTTCAAGAATGTTGAAAGACTGAACCTGGAATTCTACGGTGAATTCTTCAATGGTGTCAGTGCTATCGTATGAGAGATCAATCTGAGAAACATTAGTTGGAAAAATGTCCACAAACTGATACTCTGCAAGAACAGCATTGCTGCTTCCTGCGTTATCTTTGCTGCTTGCAGCTGAACCTCTACCAAGTTGATAGACCTTCGCGTTGACCATGTAAGCACCTGGGTCAGTTGCACCAAGGTTGTTATCCAACTTAGCGATCTGTTCTGACCATTCTTCAAATGCTCTTCTCAGCCTGAAGTCTTCATCGTTGATAATGGTGATAGTCCATGGATCGATGGTTCTGTCACCTGCAACTTTGAAAGTACGACCTCTGAAAGGAACGTCAATCGAAGCAATGTTCTGTGCTGGCATGTTTGCTGCCTTACACATGAACTTGAAGGTATCCGCATCCCATCCCTGCACGCTGGCAGGGAGGGTGGTGAGTTCAACCTCAAATAGATTAGGGCGAGCACCGCCCCCAATCAGTTTTGATTTAAAATCAGCAATGGTTTGATTTGCTCTGGATGTTGCCATTAGTTTATCCTCCTGGAGTTATTTAGCGATACTTAATTAAACTCGACCTGCTACTTCTTCAAAACTAACCCCTGTACGGGTAGCAACGAAGGAGAGAGTGATGTAGTTAATCGACTTCGCTGGTTTTAGGAAGATATCTGCCCTAAACTCATTGTTGTCAATGATATCAGGAGTGTTGTTTGAAGTGTCACAAACAACCAGGAATCCATAGAGTCCTCTCTTTGCCTGAACATCGCGGAGATAAGGTTCAACGATGTTTCTAAAGTTCGCTCTTGTCAACTCATCATTGAGTTCAAAGAGTTGTGCCTCTGCTGCTCTTTCAAGTGCTTGCTCAATAGTGAGGAACAAGCGACGGACGTTGATTCTATCGAATGCAGATGCATATGCGAGTGCAGTCTTATCACCGAAGAGGAGTGTTCCGATACCAGGTTTGGTGACAAAGGAATTGATTCTTGCGGGATAGAGTTTGTCTCTCTGTGCCTTGGTTGGATTATATGCAAGTTTGATAGCGTTGTTGATAATACCACGCTGCTCACCTGCGGGTGAGAACCAAGGATATGCTTCAATTGCAGTTCTGGTCATCAGTCCAGCAACGTCGGGGTTGGTTGGAATGTAACGGAACTTGTTGTTGAAGCGATCATAAGTGAATTTATAACCAGTATCAAATACTGCATAAGAAGAGGAATTCAGAACTGAGAAGTACTGAATCAAGTTATCAGTTTGAGTAGTTGTATTGGTTACATTGATCAGATTTGTTCTGTGTGGACCAACAACAGCCATGCAATCCTTTCTTCCTTCTGCAAGAGAGATCAGGTAGTTTGCTTTTGCCTGTGATTCTTGCTCAGTAGAACAACCAGGTCCCATGATCAAATAATCAACTGCAATTTCATCCTTATTCTCGAAGAGTTGATAGGATGTTTTCAGGTTACCCAATGAGGTGGTCATTCCACCATTGTCTCCAGTAGCAGGAACTCCACCACTATAGTCTTTACCGCCACCAAGTTGATAAGTTACGTTACCAACTGCACTGAAGTAAACGTCTTGTGCTTTTTGTCCCCAAAGTCCACCTGCGGTGGTGATTTGAGTAAAGGACTCAGACTTAGTACCGGAAACAGAAGTAAATCCGACTGCTCTTGGTGCAGTGCCGTGATGTGAGTCTGCTGCGCTTGATGGATTGCCAGCAGCGAACAGATTTTCAGAGAAGTCTGCAAGATAATCTTGATACCAGACTTTTTGAGGTGCGTTAACGTTAGAAACAGAGTCAACTGCTTTAGAGAGACTCACATGCTTCTCAAGGATATTACCTTGAATTCCACTGATAGTTCCTTCGTCGTCAATAACAATAACGTGAATTGCATCTGCACCACCATTTCTGTTTGTCGAATAGACATTGGAAATAGGTTTCGGGGCAATAGACTTCCAGTATACAGTGCTGTTAGTCAGACCCAGTGTTTGTTCATCATACCAATCTTTAACACTGGTTGCGGTCAGAGTGTATCCAAGACCGTCAGTCTTAACACCAGCAGTGGTAACGAAGTGAAGATTATCAGAAACTGCAAATGCTGTTCCTCTATTGGATTCTGCATAAGTGACTCTTGTCTCTGTTGCACCACTACCAACTGTTTCTACACGAGAAACAACCTTAACTTCAACCGAACTGTCTCCACCAGCAGCATCAGTATTGATACCAGTAACAATTCCCTTAAGATAACCAACAAATGAACTTGTACTTCCTAAACCAGGAATTGCTGTGTCGATTGAACAGGTGACACCCAAGCCAATCACAATACCTGCTTGTGATGGTGCAGTGGTTCCGATTCCGATTCTTTGATCGGCAAGATCATCGATAGTGCAAACTTTTAACCCATTAGCCCAAGAACCAGGGTTCTTAGCAGCGTAGTTATAGTTTGTTGCGTCAGCATAGTTATTGATATAGTCGTCGTAGTTCTTAATCTTCAGAGTTGTGGTGCTTGCAATACCGACACCAGCATTTGCGTTCTTTAGATTATCGCCGTCAGTTCTTACAACCTTCAGAACTCCACCATAAGAGAGAAAAGATGATGCACTCATCCAATACTCATATTGCGAATCCGTTGAAAGTGGCTTACCGTAAACGCCAATAAGATCTTGTTCAGTAGTTACGTCAATTGGGTCATCTACAGGTCCAATTGGGAAGGGTCCAGCAATTGCACCAATGTTATCCAGTACATTCTCAGCTCTCCCTACTGTTAAATCAACCTCCCTGATTAATACACCAGGAGATAATTGAGGAGTCGCCATGTTTTGTTTCTCCGTGAATCTCAGTTTGTCTAAGAATATTTATTAAAAACATACTTTTCGC
>Ga0181409_1000325_pt1 | contig 19115 bp, 25 predicted proteins | sample 32SPOviralmetaG_FD_130138 | JGI IMG/M metagenome (GOLD analysis project Ga0181409, IMG submission 130138) | Marine viral communities from the oligotrophic San Pedro Time Series (SPOT) site, San Pedro Channel, CA, USA - 32 SPOT_SRF_2012-05-30 | ecosystem: Environmental > Aquatic > Marine > Strait... | reverse complement strand
TGTCTCGAAACGTGGGATCTACCTCCAACAACTGTCCTGCTCTTTGTACAGAGTAGACAACCGTAGAGTGATCCCTGTCAGCATACATGCCGAGACGTTTGCATGTAAACTGATAGAACTCTTGTCTGCATAGGTAGAAGAATATCTTCCTAGCATCAGAGAGTAAAGCGCTCCTACATCTGCCTTTGAATTCTTCAAATGTAAGACCGTACTCATCACAGCAAGCCATAGCTATGATGTCCAACTCTCCTTTGTTAAAGCAGTGGCTGTGCTTTATACGTGTTTGCGCACTATTGTGCAGTCCCGGATACGCATAGGGACTTGTTTTTGGATCTATCATTGTGTAATCGTGTTGTGCGCCCGGTAGGACTTGAACCTACGGCCAATTGATTATGAGTCAACTGCTCTAACCACTGAGCTACGGGCGCGGAAAAAGGGCCAGCAACGTTTTGCCAGCCCTCACCTGTTGAAACTAGAAATAAACTAATTGCGAGTAAGCTGTTATCGCCTCACACGCGTACCCCGAGCGGGACTCGAACCCACAACCTACATCTTAGAAGGATGTTGCACTATCCAGTTGTGCTATCAGGGCAATTGCTTACTCAGTGAGCAAGCCATCGATACTCTTTTCAAGAGCGCTTATCGCATCAGTTATAAACATGCTGAGACTATCGTCCCTCATGTCCACAGACAATACCTTATCAAGCTCATTCTGCAGCCCACTGATGTGGTGCTTTAGCTTGTGCTTGAAGCGAGTATTACCTTGTGTCTCATCCAACAGTTCTTGTAGTAGCATAGACGTCACGAATAGCTTGACCTCAAGCTGTCGTATCACCTTGTTACCTACTTGTACATCCGTGTCTTTGTTCATTGATCTACTCTTGACAGCATAAGGCATTCATTCACGTCATAACAGTTTCTACCCATAAAAAGAGACTGGAATTTGCCAACGTCAATCATAATCCAGTCGTTATCAGATTCCTCTCGCACCTTGCGTAGATTGTTATTCATATCCTCAATGATTTGACAATCAAATTCTCGCTCTTGTTGCTCTATCATATTGTCCAATGCCTCAGGCCACCCAAGTTTTGTTTTAAAATCATAGAACCTAGCCGCAAGAGCTGCAGATGAACGCTCTTTACCAAACTTCTCGGTTATATCTATAGCCAGTTGTTCAGTTTCAGCTTTTAAAACAGGGAGATGTGGTTTATTATTATATGTGCTAAGAAGATTACGCTTCTTGATTTCATTTAAGAGCATGAAGTCTTCTTCATCAGACCATTTTTTTGAACTACTTCGTTGTATCATAATTTCTAATTTTAGTGTTGGTTATTTCTCCCACGTTCGTGAGATGTTAGTGTCTGCTTTGAGCAAACCGTTTGGTATAATTACTTTGGCAGCCTTCTCCATTAGCTCAGTCATCTTAACTGACCATGCCTCGGCTACATCTTCTCTGCATACACAATCAATCTGATCATGTACGGTCATCACAATCTTCACGGTATCAGACCATGACTCCTGTATCTCTCTATGTATATAGATGAGAGCCAGCTTAGTCATGTCAGCTGATGAACCCTGAATAGGCGTGTTCTTAGATGCACGCTCAATACTACCGAACTCCTGGAACATAGACCTGTCATTCCAAATCTTAGGGAACCACGTATCAAATCACCTTCTACGCTTGAATGGCTTGAAGGTAGTAATGTATCCATTACGAGTACCAAATGTACCAAGCTTTTGTAGAAAGTCTCTGATGTTAGGGAACTCTGTAAAGTATTTCTCTATGAGTGCCTCTGCTTCTCCTTTAGATATTTGTAGCGTATCGGCCAACTTAAAGGGTCCCATGCCGTAGGCCAGGCCGAAATTAATCGCTTTAATTTGCGTCCGTAGGCTCTTTTTCTCAGCAGGGTCAGCGTCTCTCCACTTATCTTCGAAGACAAGGTCGGCACATACTCCATGAAGATCCATTCCTTTCTCAAGAGCTTCCAACCAAACAGGGTCTTGTGAGCCATATGCAATGACGTTTAGTTCCTGTGAAGAATAATCGCTGGACACGAAGACCCACTCTTTGGGTGCGGTGAAACAATTTCTAAAGGTGTTATCGCTTGGAATTTGTTGCATGTTTGGTTTAGAGGATGAAACTCGTCCTGTATCCAATATTTGAGAGAAGTTTGTATGCACCCGTCCGTCACCGTTGACGTAATTGAAGAATTTAGTACCGTACGCATTGGCAAGCTTGGTTCTCTCTTTGTATTTAATGTATTCATCTATCAGTTTGTGTTTGTATCTATATTTATTAAGTTTCTTACCGTTAACATCATCTAGCTTAGGCACTAGATTCCTGAATAGCTCTAAGGTTTGCGAAGGGGAGCCCCAGTTGATGTGCGTATGTCTGATATCCTCCATAGGAGCAAACATATCCACCTGTACTGGTATATTGTAATGTTGCAGCAACGGATGTGCCAACACCATATCATCTAGCTTGATTGACTGTTCGTGTGCCAGCTTGACATTGTTCTCTGCCATAACTGTCCACTTGTCCTTGTCAATGATGAGACCCTCGTACTCAATCTCCGCAAAGACCTTGACTACCTTATTCTCAAGACGTGCTGTTTGCTCAAGTTCATACGTATGAAGTAAGCTAAGCTGTTTCTCCCGTATGTCAAGCAGATAAACCACATCGTTTGCCCCATACGTAATCTGGTCGACAGTAAAAGGTTGACCTTTGAGTCCGATGAATTTATTACGCGTCTCTTTATCCAGAGTGTGACCGATGTATCGCTCCACGCACTTGGAAAGAGAGTATCCATAGTCTTGCTTACCGCAATTGATAACTCTCTCCACAAGAAACGTGTCGTATATCTCTTCCACCGATATTCCAGCCCACTGTTTGATGAACTTGTAATCGAACTTAGCGTTGTGAAAAATCTTGATAATATCATGTGATTCTAGTATTGGTTTAAGAAGTGTGATGTCTACCACACGTGTATCGATTACGTACTGACGTTCCTTGTCCCCAATCTGGAGCATGATCATCTTCCTGCACGTGAAGTCAAAGCCTTCAGTCTCAGTGTCTACACCAAGGACTGTCTTTGTCTTGCAGTATGCCGCACACTCCTCAATCGTAGCCGTCTGAATCTCATTTAGAGGGCTGCTTGAGCCTATAAATCGTACGCTTTTCATTTTCCTGCTGTTCTTTTTGCATAAACATTAGTATCTGCTTGGCGTCTGCCATGCTGTAGGTTTTACCAAGGAAATATACCTCATTTCTATTCTGTCTCTCTGATGCTTTGATCAAGTTACTAAGCACATCAGAACGTCCATCCTGTATCAGGTGAGCGATTTGTCCCATCTTTCCCATGGTAATTTGTGTTTTAAGGTTTGAATAATAATTGTATCTCACCAAGGAATCGAACCTTGTACAGTAGGGGAGAGGTAGTTTCACTTACCTGTCTACTGCAGCGCCTGCGTGAGATATAAAGGGGTGAGCTGTTACACTCACCCCCGTTTTGTTACGACAGGATTTCTCCTGTAGCAACATTCACAGCCTCGTTGGCGATGACACCACCTGCTGTTTCTGCAGATGCATCGACCTCCAAGAACGTGTGCTTGGGCTCTCCGAACACCACTTTGGTGTTAGCGAAGATGTACATACCCTTGTGGGTAATGAAGTCACCATCCTTCCCCTTACGCTTCGCAGAAGCTTCGAGGTTCTCCATCTGCCATTCGGTAGGCTCTACTGTTTCCGTGATTTGTACACGAAGAGAGTTACCCAAGGCAACAGGATTAAGGATGTTCAAGGGCTTGACTTCTTGCCCATTTTCAGTAGCTGTGTAGCCACTAGTCAAGTCTACACCGAGCAACTCTGTTGCATCTACTGGCTCAACTGGCATCCATGCACGACGCGCCTTGGTGGCACTGAATCGGTCATCAGATGTGTTGAACGCAGCGAGAGCATCGCTGTTGCTACGTGAGGAACCTTCGAGTACCTCTGCAAACTCTAGCTGGACCTTACCGTTACGAACACGGCGTGACCCAACCAACAAACACTGACTAGACTTAAGGGTGTCTAGTGAACCGCTGTTAATGATGTTTTCCATGATTTGATGGATTACATGATTTTAATGATGGTGACTGTTAATGGCCGTCACCTTACGCCATTGTGAAATGATAACACAGCCTCACCGGTTTATCGTACTCCGGGTGCAGTCTAACACGTAGGCCATACTGCGGAATCTATTCGCCCTGGCTGTATTATCATAGTAGTGCGGAAGGAATCGAACCTTCAGGATAATGCTTGAACGTCTGTAGACTCGCTGCTTACGATAATAATACGAGCACTACACAAGACAACCCCCCACGCCAATGCGCACTATAAAATGATAACATAGCTATCAAACAACTTATCTTAACGAGTCTATTTTGAGGTACAGTGCCCTCTCATACTCTTTGTTGTCCTTGCTCCTATCCCGTCGAATAGTTACTGGCGTTCCGTTACAATTAGGGAGGCTCGCTCGTCCACGCTATGTTATCAATAGAAACGCAGTGAGGAATCGAACCTCACTTAACTCGAGTATTAGCCACCAGGCTGCGCTTGTAACCAGTTTACTTGGTTTTGTTTATGATACCCCAACTACCTGTTGGGTACTTGATCCTGTATGGCATGTCATCAAACTTAGGATGTTTGATTGTAATCCATAGCACAGTGTTCTTACGTCTGCGCTTGATGTCGAACAAGTCTACATTGCAGACAATGTGGTCACACGTAGTAGCTGACTCAAGCTGTATAGTCTCGAGGTTCTCATTGAACCGTGCTACGTATGTCTCACCGTACATGTCTTGCAACATGCCGAACATACCACAGTTGTATGCTTGTGCGTTTGCTTCCATAGCAAGCAGAAGGGACAGGAATGCCCCTAATGCTGCTACGATAGCGTATCGAATGATAGTATCTCTCATGATTCTGTTGTTTCGTGCTCATCAAGGATGGCACTTAGTTCTTTGACAGTCTTCTGTCTCTCTGCAATCTCAAGCATTAAGCGTTGACGCTCTGATTGTGCTGCATTGAGTAGTGTCCACTTGTCTTGCTTCCATTGCTTGTAACGGTGAACGACTGGGTTGTTGAGTTTGTTCTTACTAAGGTCCATGATTATTCTGAAATGATTTCGTCCAAGTACACATCAGTGTGCATACCAGACAGTTCGAACTCAAGCTCATTGACGCGAGCGTGGAGTTGCATGATTAATTGTTCTGACTCAGGAATACGCTCAGCCATGAACGAGTAGATGACACCAACAAGTACAATGTTGAATGCCATCGAGATAAGGAGAATGTAAAGCATGATGATGGGATTAAAGGGGAGGTTAGCCCTCCCCTATATCATTAGTATGACTGTTCGTTGTACCAACTTTGGCCCATGACATAGATAACATCATGACCACTGTCTGGATGCTTGGCAAGCTCAAACTTGAAGCCATTGCTGTTGATCCAAGACACGTCTATGTCATTGTTCATGAACATCTCGAGGTCACCAGTGTATCTACCACACGATAGAGAGGTCACTTCCTTCTCATTAATAGAGACTCGGCTGATGTTGAGTCCAGCAAGATGTTTTGCTGGTACGTGGAGGTAGATGTAAGGGTCTTTGTACCAATCATGTTTAACCATGACCAAGTTGTGAGCCTTGAGTGCCTCAGTGGTGTAAGGTGCAATCCGATGAAAGATTGAGTGATGCAAGTAAAAGGTCTTGCAGTTGTTGATACGGTCAATGAATTCTGGAGTTGTCTGTGTGTTCCAGCCACACTTAGTAAATGAAAGCATGATGTTGTATTATGCTATAGATGGAAAATATGAGGAGACACCACGATAAAGTGATGCCTCCCTTAGCCGTTCTCGCTTAGTCAGATTGTTGTGCCTATCATCAAGTGGCCACACGCTTGATGCACTACTGCTAAGTGTAATAATCTTGTATATGCCATGGTTGGCATAGTGAGTAAATAGGTCAGATAGTGGTGAGTATGACCTGGTAGCCACACTCACACACTAACTTGTACCTTTGATGGTTGGCCGAGCGTAGACCTTAAAGGTCTAGCTGCTCGTAACGCTTCTCGAGTTTAGCGAAGAGACCATAGTCTCCTTCCTCAACGAGTAAGCGGTCACGCCACTTGGCGTCAGCAGCGAGGATGTCCTCGTCTGCGTAGAATGAGATGGGGTCCGCCCCATCGATTGCGACAGCCAGCTTGTCTGGCTTGTCCAAGTCACGCATCACTTGCGTGTTAGCTTTAGTGTACTTCGCCATGGCGATTAAGTATTTAAATGTGAAACAATGCACTCCCGGGGGCTGTCGAAGCCCGCCACATAGCTAGGGTCTTTGAATGTGTAGGGTCACGTACTCAAAAATTTTTTACTATATTTGCCGAATGGCAAAACAAACTACCTTCCAAGAATTCGTTCAGAAAAAAATATCACGACCTGGAATCCATGGCAAAACTAAATCGTCTCAGCACAAGTCTTCAAAGCTTTACAAGAAGGCATATCGCGGTCAAGGCCGCTAGTCTAACAGCACTACTATTAATATCTCTAACCGCTTTATCCCAGAGTTGGGTTAACGTAGAGCTACAAGCAGACCAATACTCGGGAGAAACGAGTTGGTCTATTGTACAAGGAGATAGCACGTTTGCATCAGGGGGTCCTTATACAGAACCCTTTCAGTATGTGCAACAACTTGTAGAACTACCACCCGGGCAATACAACTTCGTAGTTGATGATGCTTTCGGGGATGGTATCTGTTGTGACTTTGGGGAAGGATGGATTGGGATAAGCAACGCATGCGGACTCAATGATTACTACTACGACTTTAGTACTAGCCAACTCGTAGTATTCTTTGACCTACTACCATGTCCCCCGCCTACCTATGGATGTGGAGACCCACAAGCCATCAACTATAACCCGGATGCATTCTTCGAAACCGATGACTGTGTATACAATATCACATTCCAACTTGATCTGAATGGACCGCACCCACCAGAGATAGATATCCCAGAGGTTAACTCTAATGTAAACGGATGGTGTGGTAACTGCTGGGCAATGAGTGACGATGACGATGACGGGGTATGGGAAATAACAGTCCCCATGCCACAAGGACAACACCTGTGGAAGTTCTCCGCAGACGAATGGGAGGTTCAGGAACAACCAGTAGGTGTCTCTGAGTCTCCTTGTTTTTTGTTCGATGAAAACGGATTTGTAAATAGGACCATTAATGTAGAAGGGCCTATGACTCTACCCCCATTCTGTTGGGAGAGCTGCCTACCCTGTGGAGCAATACCAGGATGTACAAATCCTGAAGCATCTAACTGGAATCCTTGGGCCAACTTCAACAACGGATCATGCACGGGGCTTACTATACAATGCGAACCGTGGGAGACAGAGATAACCACTACGCTTGTACTTGACAACTACCCAGGAGAAACAAGCTTTAGCATACACAACCTTACCACAGACGAAGAGATCATAGACGTATCCATAGGTCAACTCTCTGACGACATAGTCGGTGTACCACTGTTGTTTTCTACCTGCGCTACAACAGGCGATGAGCTAGAGATTGTACTCAACGATAGCTACGGGGATGGATTAGGGGCATCACAATGGGGCGGTCAAGATGGGACGGCATCAGTTACTGCGTGCGGGGATACGCTCTGGTCTCTACCTGTGGCTGACTTTGGATACAGTGTATCCTCCACATTTAACACCCCACTGTGCACAACCATAGAAGACATAGTGGGATGCGGTGACCCAGATTACCTAGAGTACAACCCAAATGCCACCGTTGCAATAGACCTGTTGTGCGAAACCCTAATATCATACGGGTGTATAGATAACGAGTTCTTTAACTACGACTCTCTAGCCAATGCAGAAGACGCCATAGACTCCTGCTTCTACACCCTGACCATTACAGACGGGGTAGGGGATGGATGGTTTGGGAGTTGGTTGGGTGTATACCAAGACGGGGCTCTATCCCCACAATATCAGATGGGGCCTAACGACGGGAACGAAGAAGTCTTCGATATAGTTCTGTCAGCCCAGCAGGATATTGAGATATTCTTCTTCACCACACCACAGTCACAGAACCAAGTAAACCAATGCGGTTTCATGCTCGAGGGACCAACGGGGGACACACTGATTAATGTACCACAGTGGGGCATGATCCCATTCCCTAACACATATAGTGTACGTCCATACTGCGGCAATAGCTGTATCCCATTCTCATATGGATGCACAGACACACTAGCCTCCAACTTTGACGTCAACGCCAATAGTGAGAACGGGACTTGCTACTACAACCCGGGCTGCACACAAGCAGGCTACTTAGAATACTACACGCAAGACTTTGAGGCTGACTACGATGACGGGAGCTGCCAGACACTAGCCATCTTTGGGTGTACGGACACAGAGGCGTTGAACTATGAGCCTGAAGCAAACGTAGACAACAACAGCTGCATAGCTGTAATAGAAGGATGTGTGGACCTAGACGCATACAACTACAACCCCGAGGCTAACACATCTACTGAGTGCCTATATGATGCCGGATGCATTACAGGGCCAGGAGAGCCTTACTGGGCAAACGACCAATGCTATGCGTGGGTGATAACAGTAGACCCGTACTGCTGCCAAACACAATGGGATGACGTATGTGTAGAGATGTACGAATACTGCGGCGATGGGATAACCAACGTACCTATGTACCTCAACGACATCAACGTGTTCCCCAACCCAACACAGAACGCAATAAGTATACAAGCCCCCGAGGGTACAATAACAACTGTCTACAACTCTATAGGACAGAAGATCACAACAACCTCAGAAAAAAGAATTACCCTCCCAGCAGCTGGGGTATACACGGTAGTAATCAACTACAAGGGTAGAGTAATAAAAGAAACAATAGTAAAACAATGAGATACGCAATAGCACTTACACTCCTGGCACTTACCTTTAGTGCAAATGGACAAGACTTCTACAACAAAGTCCTCCGACGAGCGACGTTCTATGCAGCAGCCAACGGAGGGAATTCAATCTCGGATCAAAGCATCTATTCCCTATCCTCCGGGTCACTTGCAACGGATGTTCTTGAGACCCCCTTCGATTACAGTCTCACCCTTGGGATTCGGAAGATTGCTAGATTCGGTTATGAGAATAGAGCTAATGTGTTCTATGATGGCACTGAAAACACGTACGGGGACGCAGCCACAGTCGGTAAGCGGAACGGGCTTGAGTTCCTCGCGGAAGCAGACTGGAGACGTCAACAAGGACGCAACTTTCTAGACCAAGACTACTTCGTACGTTACGTAGACGAGTGGTGGTTGGTAAAAGCAGAGTGGCTACAAGACGGGTTTGCAGACATACGCTACTTCGAAAGCTCTCAAAGGCTACGCGCTAGGATTGGGGACAAGCTCTCACTGAACGCAGGCATTGTACAACGTATCTCCGAGCCCTACGGCTACAACCCGCTAAGTGGTCTCACCATCGGTGATGACCAACTACACTATACAGCCTTAGCTTTACAGGAAGGATATACAATAGATGTTAACACGGGCGAGTTCTTTGACCCAAATGGGGCGCTTGTAGCAAATGACCCAGCAGTGTGGGAGCAGGTAGTCGTTCCACAAATGCTAAATGACTATGTATCTAAGAAGCGCTCGGAACTCCCCGACCAATGGGTACATTCACTGGTAGTGGGCTACGACTTCTACCATTACAGCAAAGATTTCTGGCTACACTCGTGGGGTAACATGATGCCCTATCACGTGAATACAAACGGGGAATACTCCTACCACAACTTTGTAAACAGTTCACAGTGGGTAGATTACTCATTAGGTATTATCTTTGGAGTAAAGTTCAACAAAAGCTTTGGGATATTCCTAGAAGGTAAGTACAACAAGTACTGGGATAGAGAGTGGCATGACTTCTCTGTAGGTTTGAACTACATACTTATTTAACATGGCTAAGAAGATAGGCGAGGACACTCAGGTAACGTTAGACCTGAAGACAATAGGGATGGCAGCAACAGGGTTAGGAGCCCTCATAAGCATGTGGTTTGTGCTGCAGGCTGACATTGCAGAAGCGAAAGAGCTACCACTTCCCGCTGACCCCGAGATTACTCGAATGGAGTTTGATATGAAAGACCAACTTGTACGTCAGACTATTATGACTACACAAGAGGATGTATCAGAGCTTAAGGAGGATCTTGACCGGATTGAGGAAAAAATCGATAAACTTAAATAACATGAAACATGAAAACTGTAATGCTATATGCGCTATTGTTTGCGTTGTTACTGGTACCTGCATCCACGGTAAGTAATAGTGACCCATCAATAGACAGTGGCATCTATGTCGTTGAGTTCAATGCGAGCTTTAACGCACAGAATAGCGTGCCCTGGATAGAAAGTATAACTGAGTGCAGTCCTCTACGTGTAGACATAGGAGAAGCACCAGATATGCAAAAGGAACACAAGATTGTGGTAGTACCAACGATCATTGTGTTTAGTGAAGGTGAGGAGATAGAACGTTTCCAAGCCAACATTATGATGACTATGGAAGCTACTCCAAAAGAAGTTCAAGAAGTAGTTGATGAAATTATTTTGAGCGACTTCTAAGTTGTCTTATATTTGCAACGAAACCGCTTTCCTAGCGATCGGCCCTCGGTAACCAAAAGGGGCCTAGACATCGGGTTATAGTAGCTACCACCATAGGTAGTGAACGTTGTCCCCGGTAGTTTCAAAAAGTGCATCGGTATAAAACTCGGGTGGGAACAAGGCTATAGGCTGAAAGAAATGCCCCCACGTAGGCTAAACACGGCGAGTGGAAATCCGGTAGCGAAACATTAAAAACCAAGGGGGAATACTTGTATCCATGAGAGACATTAATCGCATCATCATCCACTGCTCGGCAACGCCAGAGGGTAGAGACATAGACGCAGCTACTATTAAGGACTGGCACGTTAACGGAAACGGCTGGGCAGATATTGGCTATCATTACGTTATCAAGCTTAACGGAGATATCGAGGTAGGCAGATCAATAGATCGGACCGGGGCTCACGTTAAGGGACACAACAAAGACTCCATTGGTATATGCTACATTGGAGGAGCAGACGAAGACATGAATCCAAAAGACACTATGCTAGACTGCCAAGAAGAAGCTATGCGTGAATTGATCTTCTCACTACGTATGGTGTGGGATAAACAGCTAACGCTCCATGGGCACAACGAATATGCCTCAAAAGCATGCCCAAGCTTTAAAGTAAGCCAGAAGTTTGAAGATATTTTGTAAAGCATTTGGTTATATAAGCTGAAGTTTTATATCTTTGACATAAATCAAACATTATGTCTAAGATTAACTTCCTTCCAACACGAGATTGGGTGGTCCTCCCCACACAAAGGAGAAACAAAACAGAAGCAGGTATCCTGCTCACAGGGGGCGCTGAAAACTCCCTGAAAACAAACATACTTAAAGTAGTTGCTACCGGACCACAATGCCAGTTGGTCAAGGAGGGCGACACTGTTATGGTGCACCCAACCTCAGAAGGGTTGATTATAACCATAGAGGAGAAGGAGTATGTAATGGTTAACGAGTTCATGATCTGTGGAATCATCCCAGATTGATGGAGGGCAGCGTAAGCATATCGATCAAAACCTTCGATGAGCTAAGAAACGCTCACGAAGAGGCCGAGAACAAAAAACAACTGCTTCACCGGGCGGCTAGAGAGATAGAAGTATTCCTATCATTTCTCGTTACGCGAGAAAACATCTCAGAATTCGTAGACGAGTTCAACAAACAGTCCGCTACAAGCCGCATAAACGTGGAAGATGGTAGAGCCAAAATAGTAATGAGAGATGAGTAGAAACATCAACATAGCGGTAAAGACCACATACCAGTTTCTGCAGGTCTTTAACGGCATACTGGAGCTTACAGACAAAGAGATGCAGGTTCTTTCCAACTTCATTGACCTAGGGGACACCGTAAACCTGTGCTCGTCCGAGAACAAGAAGAAGGTAGCAACAGAGCTGGGGATCAAAGATCCCAATACCCTGAACAACTATGTAAAGCGTCTTAAGGATAAAGGTGCGATCACCAAAACAAAAGACGGATATAGATTATCAGGACTTCTAAGCTCCAACAAAGGTGCAACTATAACCATAAAAGATGATAGGGTCACCAGTAACTAGTGTATTCATAGAAGATCCTTGGGCGATATCTGTGATATATAATAGCTCAGGAACAAGAGGAACCATAGTAATACAAAACCTGATAAACTTATACGATGAGCCAGAAGAAATTATCGATGTTAGATATGATCACGAATTTTGCTAAGGAAGTAAAGAACTATGCAAAAGAAGGTGCTCCCAACGTTGACGAAGAGGCATACGAAGCAAGACTTGCTACATGCAACGATTGCGAGTTTCTAAGAAGTGACGTTATGAGATGCGGCAAGTGTGGATGTCTAGTAGAACACAAAGCAAAATGGGCTACGTCTAGCTGCCCCGACGGTAGGTGGATAAAGCAGATTGTAGGGCAGAAAGGAAAGACAGTCACACTAAAGGAGAAGAAAAACGACAGGCTGGAGAAGATCATAGCGGACCGTAAAAAGAGAAGAAGAAATGAGCGAAAAGGTAATTCTACAACGTCTAGCGACTAAATACAGCTTACCCATAAAGAAAGTTGAAGAAGCAGTATACTACCAGTTTAAGTACACTGCCTCAGTATTAAAAGCTGGTAGATTCGAGGCAGTAAGATTGCCTTATCTTGGTAAATTTCACGTCTTACCCGGACGACTAAAACATCTGAACAATGTCAAATAATATCACTCAAACAAAATTGCTATACTTCAGAGACAGCTCTGGTAGCGAAGTATACTACCCATTATCGGATCTGAAAGGAATCAAGAATGACTTCTCCACTAACTACTACGTAGAGTTCTGGTTCCATTCTATGAAAAACGATGGGATGACTAAGCATGCCTATGATACTACAGATGACGGTGCAGACTTTGTCAGGCTACGGTTTAACCAGCGTGACTTTATATATGGAGCAATACAGTATTTCTGGCAAAAGGTGTATACATCGAAAGACATTGTATTCAAAGTAGTAGATGCAGTTGACAACGGGAGCGGATTCTTCAAGTCTGCTGCGTTTGGGGAGACCTACAACCGATACTTGGACGGGCACTCAACAAATACAGATGTAACCTCACCAAATCTCTCAGACTCTTGTGTAATCAACCTTCAGCCTGAGTTGTGAGGGATTTAATAACGGTTAGTAACAACGTAGTTGTCCCAAGCGCGTACGCACTGACCATTAATGAATTCAAGGGTTTGAAATCCAGCGAACTGGGCGCCGTATACTTCTACACGGACCACCGCTCCCCCTACGCTGTGTACGAAGAAGAAGAGAAAATGGCTAGAATTAGTCAAGATCTTAAGGTTAAGTTTACTCCCAAAGTGAAGGGAGCAATTGACAAGTATAAGGAACTATCAGAAACTTCTGCTATAAAGCTTCTTAAATCTGCACGTAACTCGATAACTAAACTCGAGAGATACTTTGCTACTGTAAACCTAAACGTGCTCGATGACCACGGCAAGCCGATCTACCACGCTAAGGACCTCATTGGGAACCTAGCCAACATGGGCAAAGTCGTTACAGGACTTGACGAGTTAGAGGCCATAGTTAAGAAACACGAACAGAAGGATAACCCCAATAGAGGGGGAGTTGTAACAAACAAATACTCTAGTTGATGTTGAGACCGCAGAAGTTTATAATAACGGGGTACCACCCAAAGCACAGGAAATTGGTGAAGCAGTTTATACAACAGCACACTGATCTAACTGTATGCAACAATAAACTGCGGGTTGTGGAGATGGCACATTCCCACTACGACGTGTGCATATTGCATCCTAACTCAATATTTAACAACCCTAATATTGCAGAGAAGTACGCAGATAAAGAGTTAAAGGACGTTGTAGACCACAACATAAAAATCATTTATGTGAGGTCCAACATGAACCGAGAAAAAGCACTTATCTTAAACGCTCAGGCTGAGTACTTTAAAGACAATATAGACCTATTCATAGATGATTCACTGTTCGTACAGGAAGCAGAGGGAGTAAAGGCAGTCTTGCACACATACTTCAAAGACTCATGGGATGTTTAAGAACTCGGTAAAGTACTCACCTGCTGCACAGCATTACCTGGACTTTGGTTTCTATACCGACGCTATACCTGCAACAAAAGAGTATTACGATTACTGGGACGAACAAAAGACAAGATGCTTAGAAGGATACGAGGGATTAACGGGCTATCACTATTTCTATCTCAACTTCTGCCCAATCGACCGGGTAGTGGACGATATCATGGCAGACGGTACCAAGATCGCACGAAGAGAAAGAACATTTCCTGCCTTCTACGACGGCGACCACGAGTACTTCACTGCGGTAGGCGAAGCAAGAAAAACAAACAAGCACCTAGTTGTACTAAAGGCTAGGCGTAAGGGCTTTTCCTACAAAGCAGGAGCTATGCTAGCACGGAACTACTTCCTGATGCGCAATAGTAAGAACTACGTATTCGCCTCACAGAAAGAGTATCTCATAGGGGACGGGCTATTGTCTAAGGCTTGGGACTTCTTATCATTTATCGACGACAACACAGCATGGACACAGCCTCGCCTGCGAGACCGTGAGATGCACAAGCAGTCAGGGTACAAGAAGAACGTAAACGGGGCAGACGTAGAGCTCGGAATGAAATCACAGATCATTGGGGTATCTCTAAAAGACAACCCAGATAAGGTTCGTGGTAAAGCAGGTGATCTCATTTTCTTCGAGGAAGCAGGTTCATTCGGAGGTCTACTTAAGGCTTGGGAGGTAGCTATGCCTACAATGCGTCAAGGCTCCAAAACACTGGGCACTATGATAGCATTCGGTACAGGTGGTGAAGAAGGTAGTGGCTTTGATGGGATGGAGGAGTTGTTTTATCACCCCGAGTCCTACGACTGCATGGCGTTTGACAACGACTGGGATGCAGGGGCTATGGGAACTACCTGTGGTTACTTTGTCCCAATCTACCAAAACCTAGATGGGTTTATAGATGACAATGGTAACTCGCAGATAGAGGATGCAAAGAGGCACGAAGAGCAGCAGAGAGAAAAGAAGAAGGGGGCAAACGATCCAAAAGCCCTAGACCAGTACACAGCAGAGCATCCGTTTACACCACAAGAAGCAACACTGCAGGTCACAGCAAACCTATTTGATGTAACATCGCTGAAGGAGCAGTACAACAAAATAAAAGCACACGGACTTGAGTCAGAGGGCACAGAAGGAATCATGTACTACGATACAAAAGGAAAAGCAGCTTTCCGCCCATCCGGGGATGTACATGCGGTTTATAAGTTCCCGCACAGAAAAGGGGACAAGACTGAAGGTGCGGTAGTAGTATACCAATCCCCGTTCCTGACTAAGGAAGAGGAAGTTCCACACAATTTGTATCTTATATGCCATGACCCCTACGCACAGTCTAAGTCCACTACTAATGAGTCGCTGGGGGCAGCATACGTAATTAAGAGACCTAACAATCTATCCAAGCCGGATGATATAATTGTAGCAAGCTATGTCGGGAGACCACAAACACAGGATGAGTACAACCGCAATCTATTTATGCTCGCTGAGTACTACAACGCAAAGATCGGGTTCGAGAACGACCGTGGAGAGCTTATTGCTTTCGCCAAAAGACATAGGAAGCTTCATAAGCTACAGGAAGAGTTTGAGATGCTGGATAAAAGAGAACTCCGATCCAGAAATGTAAGACGTCAATACGGAATGCATATGACTGAGCAACGAAAAAGACAGGGAGAGTTGTATATTAGGGACTGGCTAACTGCTCCTCGAAATACAGATGACGAGGGTAACGTGACGCTTAACCTGCATAAGATATACGATCCCGCTCTTTTGCAGGAGTTGATTAAATTTAACCACAAGGGAAACTTCGATAGGGTTATGGCTTTTATGGTGGGCATGTACCACACGCGAGAGTTATATAATAGAGAGGTAGTGGAAATTGTAAATGATAGATCTACGGACGACTGGTTTGACCGTATTTATAAGTAATTTTAACTAGATGTACGGTACCCATAAAATACCGCAACAACGCATCCCAAGGTCAAAGAAGACCAGAAAGTGGGCAGAAGAGTGCGTTGAAGCATACATAGACATGTCGAAGTTTGGGATGTCAGAACGACGCTCCAGACTCAAATCCTTGTACGAATACTACAACGGCAACATCGACGAGGAGGACTACAAGTACGTACTGAAGCCGTACGGTAAGACTAGACAGAACTTCCCATCCAAGATGCGGAACTACCCCATCATCAAGCCTATCATTGACTTGCTGCTTGGGGAAAAGTCTAAGAGACCGCTTAACTACAGCGTCATTGTAACCAACGCAGACTCTGTAACGAGAAAGGAAGAGGCCAAAAAACAGGCACTGTTTACTCAGGTCCAGAAGATGTTTCTTAATGAGCTGGCACGTAATCCAGACCTAGGAGTAGATCCCCAAGAGGTACCGCTACCAGAAGAGCTTCTAGAGCAATTCGAGCGCACCTATGTAGACAATAGGGCAACCAAGGGACAGTCTGCACTGAACTACATCATGCAGAAAGAGGAGATATACGACAAGTTTCAAAAAGGCTTCTTCCACTATCTCGTAACAGGTGAAGTCTACTCACACAAGGGCGTACGCTCGTCAGAGCCCTTCTACGAGATCCTCAACCCATTGGACATCGACTTTGACAAAGACCCGGACATAGAGTTTGTAGAAGATGGAGATTGGGCTATTGTAAGAAAGTTTGTACACGCATCTAGCGCTGTAGATATGTTTAGCCCGTACATGACTCCTGAGCAAGTACTGCAGTTGGAGAACCCAAAGCAGCAATCTACTGAGTCTTATCTGCTGTACAGAGCAGAAGCTACTGGGTCAGACGACAATATATTTAGAAACAGACTGGTTGAGGTTGTTACCGTATACTGGAAGTCACGCAAGCGCATTGGCTTCCTGTCTTACAAAGACAAGAATACGGGTACAATAGAGGAGATGCAGGTAGAGGATGGATTTAAGATACCACCCGAGCTGAAAGAGCAAGGAGCAAAAGTAAAGTACGAGTGGATCAATGAGGTTTGGGAGGGTACCCGTATTGACGGAAGCTTCTACCTCAAGATGAACCCTGTGTCTAACCAGCGAACGTCGTTGGACAACCCCTCACTATGCAAACTACCGGTAAATGGACGAAAGTACTCAGACATCAACGCTGACAACATCTCAATCGTATCATTGGGTATCCCATTCCAGCTCAACTACAACATCTTCAAATATCGAATGGAGTTGGCGATCGCAAGATCAAAAGACATCATAGCGCAGTTTGACATCAATATGATACCTAAGAAGTGGGACATGGATAAGTTCATGTACTTCGTAGAGGGTACAGGTATTGCGTGGGTTGACTACAACAAGGAGGGAATACAGCTATCACCACAGCACCAGTCGGTGCTAGACATGTCCATCAAGACCATTGACCAGTACCTAGGCTTGCTTGAGTCTATCATGCAGGAGTGGGAGAAGATATCAGGAGTCAATAGACAACGCCAAGGTGGTATAGGGCCATACGAGGGCAAGGCTACATCGCAGCAGGCTATCGTACAGTCATCTCACATTACAGAGGACATCTTCCGGAAGTTCTCACGATTTGAGCAACGTGAGCTGCAGGGGCTAATTGATTACTCCAAAGAAGCGTGGCTTAGTGGTAAGAAGGGTATGTACATCATGCCGGATATGACCACAGAGATGATTGACATCGATTCTATGCAGCACATGGAAACTGAATACGGCATATTCGTGTCAGACGCTGGAAGAGATCAAGACAAGCTCGAACAAGCTAAGATGTTGTCTCAGTCTATGATCCAAAATGGGGTGCCTGCGAGCGCCGTGCTTGACCTATTTGACACTGAGAACTACGCAGGTATCAAAGACAAGATACAACGCGCTGAGAAGGCTCAGAAAGAGCTTGAACAGCAGCAACAACAAGTTCAGCAGCAAGCTCAGGCAGAACAGCAGAAGACTCAGCAAATGAAGATTCAGCAAGATGCCATCGATGCAGAGAAAGACAGACAGCTCCAGATAGAGATAGCTCTAATCAAAGCAGAAGCAACTGACTCGCAGGATAAGTTGAACATTGACATGGCCAAGATGCAGCAGAACTTCGAGCTCAAACAAAGAGAGCTAGACCTTAAGCAGCAGGCATTGAACAAAGAGGGTGATCTCACACCAGACGGAGAATGACAAACGCTGACCGCAGAAGACTACTTAACGAGTTTAGGGCATCCGATATGGAGGGCTCTATTCTTGACGTATACAAAGCTTACGAGCAGGGTATAGATCTTTTGGCGGAGCACAGACAAGAACAGCCAGAACAACCGCTGGTTGCTGAGACACAAGAAGAACAGAAGGAAGGGCTAAGACCCTACCACGAAGCCGGGGAGTATAATCAGACTATGGTCTTCCCAGACGTGCCTCCTAATACCCCATTCAATACGATGGGCATGAAGACGCCTATCAACATAGAGAAAGTAGATAAGCAGGGACATCTGGTTGAGTCATATAAGAATGTACCCCCCGGCATTAGTGAATTACCTACAGGACCGTATAGAGGTGACATCATAGAATCACCAGCGCAGTATCAGAAGGGTGGTGAGCTAGAAGATGATAAAGAGGAGAAGCCTAGCGTAGCATTGACTTTCTCAAAAAGTTCAGGTCTAGACAAGGATAAAAGAGAAGGCACTAGAATACCTACGTTCGCAGACGGTACTCAAATACCAGTGCTGTTGCCTGCTGCAGAGATAAGCTCTAGCAAGAATACAGGACTGGACTCTGTAGATGCTGTGCTCAAGAGAACCGGGGCAGGTATTGTGGGAGATTACTCCAAAATAGACGAGAGCAAACGCGAGGAGTACGAGACCGGAGTTACCAAAGATGTATCGGATGCGGGTAAGAATATGATGAACGTAGCTACAGACGTTATGTCGTGG
>Ga0181409_1000324_pt1 | contig 19124 bp, 33 predicted proteins | sample 32SPOviralmetaG_FD_130138 | JGI IMG/M metagenome (GOLD analysis project Ga0181409, IMG submission 130138) | Marine viral communities from the oligotrophic San Pedro Time Series (SPOT) site, San Pedro Channel, CA, USA - 32 SPOT_SRF_2012-05-30 | ecosystem: Environmental > Aquatic > Marine > Strait... | reverse complement strand
ACAACAACTTGAAGATGCACACAAAAAATATAACGATGATGCATCGGTGGCTTATGAAGAAGTGACAGGTCAGAAGATAGACTTAAATGATAAGGGTGAGCAGGAAGGAGTAGATTTATCTAATCAAAAGTTACTTAACGAAAAAAGAAATAAAACAAAATCTGTAATTAAGAAGTTTTTAAATACACTTTCAACTAATGTTACAAAGTTTTTTAATGAGACTGAAGCACTAGATGGTTTAATGGATTTAGTATCTAAGCTACCCGGTGAAATGTTTGGCGGTAGATTACAGACAATGGTAACAGGGCGAGTGGATTCATCATCAAGAATGTACAAGCAAAGAATGATGCAGCAAGAAGAGATTGTTGCTAAGAAACTTGAAGAGCTGTTCGGTAAAAAGTGGAGGAATAAAGTAAGGGCACTCAACAAGCAAGAGGTTGCGTATGTTCTAGACCCTAACGAGGTAGCTCAAGCACAAGAAGCTTTTGATAACGACCCAAGCTTAAAGAACAAACTGAATCTAAAAGAGGTATTGTTAAAGAACGAAACTAAAATGTCTCAGAACGAGATGCTTTATTACTATAACTTATACAAAGACCCTGCTAACAGAGGCTCGTTTGAGGCTACGTTTGGTAAGGACTATGCTCGTATAATGGAAGAGATAGAATCAAAGATAGACAATAACCTTAAAGAGTTTGGTGATTGGCAAGTCAATGAGTTTTATCCTTCATTGTATTCTCATTACAACGAAACATACAAAGCTCTGTATAGAACTAACATGCCATGGAATAGATACTATTCAGGTATGATATACAGAAACGACACTCAAGGGAATCCTGTTGAGCAGGAACCTTTGGATTTACTTTCTCAAAAAAGTATAATGAATACCTCAGTTGGTACAGCATCAACTAAAGCTAGAGTTCAAAACAACCTACCAATTAGGAAGATGAATTCTATGAATGTTATGTCAACATACTTGCGTGACATGGAATACTTTGCTGCGTATGGAGAAACAATTCGTGACATTCACAAAATGTTTAACAATAAAAATGTACGTACTGCAATAGAAGCTGTGCATGGAGAGTACGTAAACAGATTGATTAACAATATGATTGGTAAGATTGCCAACAACGGAGTAAGAAACAATCCTGCAGATAGGTTTATAAATGCTATGCAGAATGCTTTTATATTTTCTCGCATTGGTTTGAATCCAACAGTAATGATTAAGCAGTTAACTTCTATGATAACTTACGCTAATGATATTGGTGTAAGAAATTGGTTGAAGTATACACTTAAGACTATTCCTCAAATGAAAAGTGTATTCAAGGAGATGTCTAAAAATTCTGTGTACATGCAGGATAGAAATAGTCAATCCATTACTAGAGTAATAGAATCATATTCTAAAGAAGGTATGGTAGAGATGGTGCCTAATCAGTATTGGGATAACTATGTAAACTTTATTATGTACACCACAAAGTTTGGTGATAAGGCTGCAATATATTTAGGAGGTGCACCCAACTATCTATACTACAAAGCTCAGGCAAAGAAACGTGGTCTTACTGAAGAGCAGGCTCAACAAGAGGCTATTATAAAGTTTGAGAAAGATACCAAGAGAACTCAGCAGTCTATGGACTTGCAAGATAAAGATTTCTATCAAACATCAGGTGCAATACAAAGAGGATTGAACATGTTCTTAACCACACCTAAGCAATACTTACGTAAGGAAATACAATCAACTCGTAACCTGTATCGTAAACTAAAAGCTTGGGACAGAAACGCAGGGAAGGGAACGCTAGGACAGAACCTTAGAACCTTTATCACTTATCACTTTGTTGCCCCTGCTTTGTTTCAGTATGTAGCTTTGGGATTACCCGGACTACTTAGAGGAAAAAGAGATGACGATGATGAGGACATGTTAAGAGCTATGCTTATTGGAAACTTAAATGCTTTGTTTATAGTTGGTGAAGTCATAAGTGGAACAGCTGATTTGGTACAAGGTAAACCATACGCAGGAGAATCTGTTAGAAGTCTTGCTCCCTTGATGCAGTTGCAAAGGTTAACTAAGTTAGCTAAGAGAGCTATGGATACTAAAGACCCAAAGAAAAAGAAGGATGCTTTAGAAAAACTATACGTAGAATTAGCTGCGACTCCCGGTCTTCCTGCTATTCAGATTCACAGGTTTATAAAAAACCTTGACAAGCTAGGAGAAGGAGATGACGCAGGTAAAGATTTACTTAGGCTGCTTAACTTTTCTGACTATGTAATTTCGGGTCCAAAGAATAAGAAGAGTTCCTCTACAGGTCCTAGTGTACAAGAGATGAATGCTAAGTATTATAAGGAACAAGAAAGAAAAAAGAAACAAGCTGAAACATTGTCTCGTAGAGAAAGACCTGCATCAAACAGGAGAGCAAGACCTACTAGACGAAGAAGAACTAACTAGATATGCCATTCAAAAAAGTAGGAGAGAATAGAAACGTTAGTCCAAGTGGTAGGGTATTTACTGATAAACAAGTAAGGCTCTACCATGCGACAGACGGATTCACTAAAGATATAAAGAAACCTAGGGGTTTAAAACCAAGGAAGAGATACATAAGACCTTAGTCATATATATCCCAACACCATATAGGAGTTTTCTTTCCCACGTATGAGCCGCTTACGTTGTATGTGAAGTGCTCAAGTGCATCTAATGGACTCATGTCTCTCTCTAATATTTTAAGGCTCTTAAAGACAGAGTATATTAGTCTCATTTCTTTTTCATCTACTCCAATGATTGCGTCATCAAAGCCATCAGCTTTTAAAAATTCTTCTTCATCGTAGTGTTCTATTATAGAATCAATCATATAGCTATAGTTTAGTGGTACGTATGGTACCTTAGTGTTTTTTGTTTGGGATAATAAATCATAAGCTCTTGGTCATTGACAGCTCCTTCTCTTGGCTTGCGACCACCCCACCTTATATTTCCTTCTATCTGTGATGGCTGTCCATAAACTATACCATCATCACATGCCCAAATAATAACAGGGTTTAATCTTTTGTCACAAAGCTTTACTATTTTTCTACACGCAACAGGTAAGGGATAGGAATTAGAAATAGTCTTGTATCTTCCTTTGACTTCGGCATATGCAATAAGCTTTCCTTCCTTATCAAAAACCTTGTAGTCGATATCGTTTGGGTCTAACTTTTTAAAGCTGCCATTAAACTTTTTTACAAAATATTCTATAGCTTTTTTTTCTCTACTTAAATCTTTGTTGGTCTCAAACCTAGTGCTCATAAGTTATGTCTTTCATTTGAGTGTAGTTCTGCGTGACATCTAGAACATAGCAGTACGCACTTGTTTATTTCTTGCTGTATACTTTCAATAGAGTACCCTAGCTCTTGAGCATTTCCAATCGCAAATTTTTTATTGTCTTGTGCGTGATGAAACTCTAAAGCAGAGGTAGTAAAACTTGAATGAGTTTCAGTTGAGTATCCACATTTTTCACACCCTCTTGAAGTCTTATAATTATTTATCCAAGTTCTTATTTTATTATTTCTTTGTTTGTTATAAGCTCTCTTGCATGGCTTACATAAAGTGTCTTTAATTTCTTTACCTTTAAGGGTCACGTGCCCTGAGTTATAAAACTCTGACTCGTCTTTAGATTCTTTACATTGTCTACAGGTTTTAGAAGTCTTCATTAAGAGAATCGCTTAATGACTTAAGTTGAATTTGCATATCAGTTATGGCTTTCTTTGTGTCTTCATATTCTCTATCACAAAGTGACTCGTATATTTCAGAACTACTTGAGTTGAGGTTGTGCATCAAATCATTGATGTAACTAATCCTTTCATAGTCAAGTGCTGTTATCATTGTGTGTTAAATTTAATACAAATTTAATTATCTACACAAGCATTTTCATTTTTTTTTATTTTTTGTTGTGCATCATGTAGTTCACATTCAACATTATATAGCTTTAACTCCAAGTCTAAGTATGCTTTAAGCAACTCGTCATAAGTATATTCTAATATGGGATTATGTTCATACTCAAATATAGTTTTACATACATTATAGATTCCTTTTAGCTCCGGCTCATGCTTGAGATAGTGCTCTGCGTTTTTAACAGAATGAATTATTGTTGCGTGATTTTTACCTAGATGAGCACCTATTCTTTGATATGTTACACCCTTCTTTTGTAGTATGTATGAGAATATTAATCTTCCGTTTACATATGGCATTGACCTATCCTTTTTTAAAATATCAAGTTGTAGCTCCGCATTGATTATTCTTTTCAAGGTGTTCATCTGTGTATCTGTTATCATTTAATTTAATTATTTTATTATTATTATATAAGTCTAGGTATTCATTTACATCTATCTCGTTTATGTCAAAAAATATTGGAGCTTCATCTTCTTCATGAAAATATTCTATAATAAAAAAGAATGGTTCTTTATCAATGTGTGAAACTCCTGCAATATTCTGTTGCCAAAAGTTTAACGAAGGTAAATCAGAGGCTACCTCATCTACCTGTATAGCTATGTCTATGCCTATTGGTCTAGGCATATCACGTATTTTTTCTATGAACGACTCATCTATTTCATAGTGTTTATTCTCCCCTATATATTTCTGTCTCAGCATAATCTTTTAATTCTTTGTGTCTATATTTTTGTAACTCTGATACTCTTCCTCCTTTAGTCTTACATTCAACAAATAAAACATTTGAATCTTTTGGTATAGCTATCAAGTCCGGTATCCCATTCTTGTTGGTAACAGTAAGTTTAATAACGTAGTACCCTTCCTCTTCTAATTGTTTAATTCTTTTCTTCTGAATCTTTTGTTCTGTCATTGGTGTAGTCTATAAAAAATCCTACTGCCACTATTATGTTCATGGCAATGGAGCTTATTAATTCAAGTAGGTTGTGAAATGTATGAATAGAAAGGTGAATGTGTCCCACTACCCAAAAAGGAATAGCAAGATTTTGACTAATCCATACAAGTAAAAACTTAACGAACCTCATCTCATAAAGATAATAAATCTTTCTTGAAATGATTTACAGTGTAGTCCTTCTTGTTTATCACAGCCTTGTAGATATCTTTCTCTATACCATCTTTTGCAAAGACCCAATAGACATCGTTCTTTAATCTTTCTTTAGTTGTCATCCTATCTCTTGACTGCCAATAACTTGTGGCTGAAAAGTCTATATTATAATACACAAGAGCTTCTGCTTTCCTTAAACTTATTCCTTCACGACCACTTACAATTTGTAGAGCTATTGATTTGTTTGTGTCATTAAACTTATCTAAGTCAGTAGTAATATCATCACCAAATATTTCCTGTAAAGCTTTTAGTTCTTGTCTAAACTTGTAGAATATTCCTATCTTCTTTCCTTTAAAATGTTTCTTTATAAACTCTGCTTTACTATAGTCTAATATGGTACCATTATTAGATTCAAATATAATTGTACCTGAATAAAGTTGATGAAGTTTATTCATAAGTTTAACAGGTGTGTCACCCAATATGGTTTCATCTTTACCTTCAACCACGTTGTGTTTCTTTAGCTTAGCAGCCACCTCATAGGTAGAGTCCTTCATGTCTACTATTAAAACTCTCTCTGTTGTTTCTACTTTAAATCCTGCCTCCTTTTGAGTGTAGCTAATTGTGTAAGGCTGCATTGTTCTAAGTATACTTGTCTTACCTCCACTATAATCATTGATGTACATGGAGTTTATTTTCTTTCTTGTCACCTTAACATAGTCTTTAGAAAAAGCATAAAAGTTTTTAAAGTGATTGAATGGGTTGGAAGGAATGCCATATACTTGGTGAAACATTTGACTATAACTTTCCGGGGTTGGTGTTCCGGATAACAAGCAAACACTACAATCAAACTTCCTTATAAATTCTTTTACATTCTTAGCTCTGTTACTTGGTTTAGGAAAAGCTCCTAACCCATGAGCCTCATCTAGTATCAAGAAGTCACATCGAGTTATCATTAGCTTATGCATTGACTCGTAGTTAATTACTTCACATTTAAAACTAGGGTTAAGTAATTTGTAGTCTGATACTATAGATGATATTGCTTTCTTTTTTGTTAGAAAAACAACGTTTCTAAACCCACAGGCTTGAGCAATACCTAAAGAGGTTAACGTCTTTCCTGTCCTAACTTCCATTGCAAGGTATATAAACCCATACTTGTTTATTACTTCTCTTGCTTTACTTATTATTCTTTTTTGATATGGTCTCCAACTTAGTTTCATAGTGTTTTATGCTGTTTATTATTTTGTTTCTTATCTGTTCATCTTCATCTTGATTGTAAACATACTCATGTGTTACAAAAGATTTCTTACCTCTCCCATGTTTTACTTCTTTCTTTCTGAACATAACTCTCTTTAGTACATTTACCTGCTTGAGGCTCTGCTCTAATGAGTAGTCTTGGTATCTAAATATATTCATCTTCCATATATATTTTTATCTTAATACACTTATCGTACTCTTCCACCTCTTCAAAGAATTCTAGCATATCATCTAACACCTCCTTGTTTACAGGCTCAAAAGGTAAGTGAATAAAATACCCTTCGTCTTCACCCACCAACTCAATGGCATCTTTATTATTTATAATTACCTCATAAGAATTTCTTACTGCAACTTCCCTGTTGTCATCATTGTCCATGAAGTCCCACTCTCTACCGCTATTTATCATTTAAGTTTTGTTTGAATATTTAATTCCTCTTTTCTTTTTATTCTCATCCACCTTCCTATAGTATCTCTTCCCTGCTCCGGTGCTGCTCCGGTTTTAAAATTAGCATAGGATACTAGCCACTTGTTAAACTTAATACGACTAATAGTAAGCTTTGCCTTGGGTGCGTAGTCGGGATACTCGGATATAAAATCATAGTAACAATCTTGCATGTGGATTCTTTGGTCAACTTGTAGTTTATCATTAGCTATTGTTCCACTAATAACACCACACCATTCAATAAAATCATGGCATGTCTCAGCAGATAGCTGTCTTATTTTTAAATTAACAAACTTACTTTTAACTAATCCTTTAGCAAGGTAGGTTTGTAAACAACTAATCATATAGTTATCAAACAGGCACCACTCTTGGTCATCCCAATCACCAAACATAAGTTTATCAAACTCATCTAGTGGTGAATAGTTTTTATTATAATGTTGGTGTAGCTCAAGCTCCCATTTTCTACGAGCAAAAGAATTACCTGCACCTTTGATTGCATAGTTAGTTGTGATAGCAATCTTAGGTGACTTACTAAAAGGAATCTTGATGGCATCTTTGTTTTTCTTTTCCAAGGTAAGACCTTCAGTAACCACACTAAACAATCTTTCAAAGTCAAAGTATTTTTTTACATCATCGAACACAAGTATCTGCGTATCAGCTGATACAAGTTGATAAGCAAAGCTACGTTCAAATGTAAATGATTTACCATCTATAGTAACCACCTTCTTCATTTGACTTAATGCATTCATAAAGATACCTTTACCTGTCCCACCTTCGGGGTTGTCTGATATAACCTCATCATTAAGTATAACAGCAGGGCAGTAGCTAAGATTTTTATGACCATGCATTAGAAATCCTATCGTAGATTCCATAGACTCCACTCTGTCTTGTTCATTCTTACATATGTTTGATATAAAAGTTCTATAGTCAGAGGTACCGGAGTCACACACACCAAACTTTCTATCTATCACATGGTCTTTCCAAACGTAGCCACCAAGGTCTATATAATCTAGTATGTCTATAGTGTCTTTAGATATTTTAACTGCACAATTTTTAAAATAGATGTAAGATGTATTCTTAGTATCTTCAATAAAATAAATATCTATTGTAGATAGCAGAGATAAAAACTCTTCCTTAAAAAATCTAGTGTTATCAGCAAAGTAATTATATATGCTCGCATCGTCAAGCTCAATAACATTATTTAAAACAAAATCTTTTATTTGTTTCTCATCTGTATGGTCTATCAAGTTGTTCGTTACCTTTACAAAGACATAGTTCTTACTTCCTTCCGGACAATACTTATAGAATCCATTGTCTTCAAGGAATTGTTTGAACAGAATATGTACCACCTTGATTACACCCTTGTCACTCTTCGTCCAAAACTTCTGCTCTTTGTTCTCATCATCCACTCTTTGCAACACAGAGTCTATCACATTCTCTGTTATCTCTGAGTCAAGTAGTTGAGATTTAATTTCTTTTTTAGATACGCCTCTTCGTAACTTAATCTTAATGTTATTTATTCTTTCATCATCCTCATAGTATTTGGTACCAAAGTTCTGACTTTGTGCATAAGCCGAATCTATTGTCTGCTGTATCTCCCTGTGACCAAAGCCATCTGTTTCATAGTTACTTAACACGTAACTAGCTAGGGATTTATTAATTCCAAAATCATTAAAGGCTGAGGCAAGAACAAATGTATTGTTGTTACGTAGTCCTTCAACCATTGGATACTTTTTTACCCACCACTTAGTTAGTATCTCTACTATTTTATTCTCATCTGTTATTGGTAGTGTAGGTAGGTCACGAAGGGAGTGTTTTTCTTCGTATATTTTTTCTTCAATCTTATCCCACTCACTTGAGTTCTCGTTAACAAATATTAATGGGTCATAACTTTCGTAGCATACACGAGATAAGTTCTTACATGTAATATCAAACCTTGGGTTATCAAAATGTTTAGCTAATGAATTGAAATAATTTACATGATTCTCTGCATCCCTTGGTATCTTAACCAATACTTTTAATCCTAGTCCGGAAGGTGATATGAATACAGAGTAAACATATTTACTCTTTGTTAAGTTCTCTTTGTCTTGCAGTAACTCTTTGTTTTTTTCGTAGCCATCAAAGTCAAGACACATAATTCCTGTGTGCTCTTGTAAGCTGCTGTCGTTTCTCTTGTTAAAGATTCCGGAGAAACATATAGCAGGTAATAGTTTTTTTAATTCGTTTCTTTCTGTCTTTCTTTTCTCAGCTCTGATTTGTTTTACCAACTCTTTTGTTGCACCATCCTTTATTCTTTTTAGTATGTGCTCCACCGGTCTGTGGAAGGGAGTATCAGTCTCTTTAATGTTTTTAAATATAGTAACTTTCTGTTCTGATGTCATTGTTGTAGTGTTTTATGTCGAGTCTATGTTGAGTTTGTGTTGAGTTTGTGTCTGATTATCAATGAGTTGTATACTATGTTAACTTTTTTACCTCGTATACAGATAGTAAAAGTAAAATAAATAAATAAAAATATAGGGAAGAATGTGTAAAACTTTTACATCTCAACATCCTTCCCTTGTATTTTTAGAATGGTAAATCACTCTCTTGAACAGGTGCTTGATTAGGTGCAACATCAACACCCCCCTTTGGTTTAGGTACAAATGTATCTAACTCAAGGTAGTAGTTACCACTTCTTGATTGATTACAATTCAAGTTAACCCAACCACCTTTTTGGTGAGACTTCAAGAATGATATTGCATCATCCACTTTTACACTAATTCTTCCAACCACAAAGTCGGGTGCTCCCTCTCTTCTTTTGAATGAGAAACCATCTGCAAAGATTTTTTCTTCTGCCATAATTTAATTTTTAATAATTGATTTTTGTCCCATGAGTTTTATAGTTTGGACTACACATGTATGGTAGTCATGGATATCATTATACTCTAATGGAACTTCTAGAATATAATGAGTCCGTTTATTTTTATACCACCCTGTTGATGTAATAAGACTTAATGTCTTCCGTTTTTTTTTCACCAAAGTATTTATGGTACACCTCAAGTGCTTGCTCCACTTTGTACTTGCCTCTATCATAACTCTCATCAGATAACTCAAACCTGCCCAAAACATTTGTAGACTTATCAATAACGAGAAACAAAATAGGCTTGCCAAATAGCTCACGATATATATAACCTTGCGAATCATAGTTGTAATTGTATATGCTGTTATGAAATTTTGTTATGTCTCCACATGTCTTCAAGTCAATGACATAATCTTTATGTACGATGTCTGCTTTACCTTTCCATAGTGCCCCACCATTAAGCTCACCTATGTTTTTTACATTAGGCTCTTCATACTTGTTACCTTTGTCTTGAATCATCTCATAGAAATCATAGTTGCTTAGCATGGTATCACACCACCGGTCAACATCTTCCTGCTCTCCTTTAAGCATAGCAAATGGTAGGTTGTTTTCCGCACAGAACTCCTTATATATCTTTGTGTTTCTGCTACTAGCATCTACAATAAGATAGTCACCTACCTTCTCCGGCTCCAACATCTTACAATGAAAATATCTTCCCATTAGAAATGCTTTGCTGTCTCCTTGCCGAACACCAAACATTGCAGGGTTGCGTAGAAGTGTGCCTATGTCAGAGTTAGAGAGAAATTGTTTACCAATCCCCCCGTAATACTCTGCATCATCCCTCAATAAATTAATTACTTTCTTTGTTACTTTACTCTCCATCCTGTAGTGATTTTTTAATTTGATTCTTCCACTTCGTAGTAACTTTATACTTCTTGCTGATGTTATTTATTATCCACTCCAAGCCCTTAGCTTTATGTGTAGCAACATACTTTAATACATCTAACATCTTCTCATCGTTTAGCTCCATCAAAGCTTCCTTCTCAACCTTTGGTTTAACTGCCCCGGATTGATTAACAATAGCATTATTAACCTCATTAGCTGATGCAACAGATGTATCTATTCCAATACCAAAGTTACCCAAAGCTCTACCCCATGCTGATGTCTCGCAATTTTCTACGTAGGATGTCTTGTTAATAAATCTACTGCCCTTCTCTTCCTCAGCCATTCCGGAAGCAACCACCACACCCTTATCATTAATGATTGATGCTCTAATTAATATAGACTTCTCTGTTTTTTCTAACACCTCAGTTGTTAACGCAAAGTCTTTATAATTCTCACGAAAATATCTTAGTCTTTCGTTTACCTCTACGTACTGCTTACCTTTAATGTTTACTGATTTTAATTTACTCATAACTTATTTGATTTAATTTATTAATTATATTATTATACTTACTTAAAACTCTTAACCTTGCATTCTTCAAAGACTTAATCTGCTTTGGATTTTTTTTGCCATTGACCTCACACCTCATGGACTCTTCAATTTTATCTAACTTATATTTGTAGTTTGATATAGCTGTTTTGTAAACTCCATATCTCCATCCACCTTTAAAAAATGGAGCTAGGTTTTTAACTTCTGCGTAGAAGTCACCACCTATAGATGTGTTAAGTATAGATACCAAATCTTTTTCGTGGTCATAAACAATTTTAATCCCAAAGACTATTCTAGATTCATAACCTGTGCCATCTAGATTAGATGAGTAGGTATCATCCTTTGCCTCTTGCCATATATCTCTTAGACTTATGTACCTATTCACCTTGTAAAGTTTCGATGATAAACGATATATCCTCATCTGACTGAACGAGATTTCTTACAGCATGTATACCATGTAGTACACTTGAATGCCCTATATCGTACCCTGCCTCAGACATATACTTCTGTATGTATTTTAATTTCATTGGTCTGTTGTAGCATAGGTAATAAAGAACATGTCTAGCATCTACTATCTCTCTTACCTTACTCTTTTGAAATAACTCTCCTTTAGTTATTCCGTATAGCTCAACGACCTGCTCAACGTACTCGTTAAATATATTTCTTTTCATTCTTAAATTGTTTTAATGACATCGGATAGTTTAACATACCAATGTCCTTGGTTTAATATTCTTTTACATTTACTCCATAGGTTTGGTGTTGGCTCATATCCTATTCTCATTCCTATATCTATTTTTAATCTGATGGCTTCACCTAGCTGCTCAACATTATCAATTAAGCTTGTGGTATCATCATCATACAATGCATATAAATTAATAGCATTGCTGTTGAATACATTGATAGCATCTTCAGTAACTAACCACCAACACAAGCCATCTTTAAATTTACGCAGCTTACTTGTTCCCATCACCATATTTATTTTGCAATGCTTGGATATATTTTTTAGGTAACCCCTTCTGCTTTGCATCAAGTATCATAGCTGATAGTTTCCGGGCATCGTATTCTTTCTTAGTCACCTGTAGAGATGGGTCAAACTCCTCCTCCGGATACCTCTCTCTTACTATCTCTTTGATAGCCATCTCCATGCTAGATTGTACCTGCTCGTTTTCCATTGCCAATATCAGCACCTCAGCTGCATGCTCATTATCTAGCCAATGATATTCCTTAACGACCTCATCTCTGTGCCACATATATTCTACACAATACCCATACATGTGTAGTACTTGCATTGCTTGTTCTACGTAATCTTCCTTTGTTATTTCTGCCATTGGTTTATTTTTGTTACACCGGATAGAGACTCTGTTATATCAGTCAAGTCTTCGTCATCTGCCCAATGAGTTAGTATATGATTTAAAAGAAACGTATCATCAGCTATGCTGCGTGACATGTTGTTAAAATTATTAATCACCTCTTCGTTGTGTCCGTTGAAGGTGTTTAGTTTAATGCCCTTCGGTTGAAGGCTGTTCAAGAAGTCTTGAAAGTTTTTTGGTTTATCTGCCATAGTGTTTTGTTTTTAAGTTGTACAATATTAATAAATTAATTAGACAATTCCTAATCAATTAGTATTTATTTTATATCTCTGCTTGAAAATTAATTACATCCTCATTCGGATGGTCATCAAAATAATCCTTAAGCTTTGTGCCTAGCACCCAATCAGCATACTCACTCATGTCATCCTGTGTTACCCCATGCTCATCAAGTATGTCATCAGACCACCGGTCATCTGTTGCTTTGAACATCTCCTTTACTCTCTTTGGTGCTCCTGTTTTTTCTATCGACAACAGCTCTGCACATACCATCTCGTACTTGCTCCTGCTAATTGTGTAGTCTATGTATGCCGGCTCAGAATCATCTGCTCCAAACCTTTCGGCTGCATTACTTGGTTGTACTGCAAACATAAACTTCCCTTCGATGTCTCCGTAATAATATCTTCCCATAATTATTTAGTTTTTAATTGATTAATAAATTTTACTACTGCTTGGTATGTCGTGTCAAGTTTAAATGCACCCCCAAGTATTTCAATGTTAGCCCCTTCAATTTTAGCATTACACATGTCAATGCTGAATCTGTAAGCATTTCCTTTCGAGTCTCTTAGACCCTCTATCTTCTCAACTACCGGCATAAGCCAATCCCAAGAGCTGTGGTATTTTAATTCACTAGATAATACTCCACCCATAAATTTTGCTATTAAGACATTGTCTTCTTTCAAATCTAATGCTCTACGTATCATCACATCTGCGTTGAGGCTTACTCTTTTTTCTTGTTCCATTTCTGTCATTTGTTATTGGTATTGTGGGGAGCTGTTACACTCCCCGGATTATATGCTAATCGCATGTTGTTTCTAACCTGTCTATGCAAAAGTTAGTCTTACCTGTTGCTAACTCCTTCAGTAACGAAGTCAAGTCATTTGTTTTACCGGTCTGTGTATGCTCAAGGTTGGCATACTTCCCATGTCTGTACTTAATAGTGTAATTCATAGTGTTTCGTTGTTAAGATTTCGACAAACATACGACAAATAATCGACATGTGCAAATTTATTTTTCATTTCGCTGACAATCAGTTGGTTACGTGATTTACTACAGGTGACCACCTTCACCTGTTTTTTCACAATCGTATCTCCATTCGCTTGGCTCGGTGATATCTTCCATCCCCGGATGCATATCAATACCATGACCATACTCATACCCTTGCTCATACATTTGGGTATATAATTTTTCAGACCACAAGCCTGCGTTGTCATGTAGGTACTCCTGTATGTTATCTACATCAGATGGTATATCTATCTCTGTCTCTGTATACTTATGGTATACTACTCTTGCTGATACTTTTACTTTCATATTACTTATCGTTTTTTAATTCATATAATATATCTTCGTCCCCTGTACATTCCGGACAAGGCTCTTCATTGTATGGGTCATCATATGTAGCACATACTATTGTGCCTTCTCCTTCACACTCTTCACACCTGTCTCTCTCCTTTACCCATTCATCAATGTCTACTGCATCAAAGAAGTAATTCTCAAAATCCTGCCCACTAAGTACAATATCCTTAGCCAAATCTTCCATGTCATACTTATCCATGTACAAATCTTCCGGAGCTATATCGTTGTTCTTTGATTGGTGTAACCAACCTAACTCGTGACCACCATCAATAGTAATCACATCAAAAATCCATGTGTTTGTCATATCTTATTTTTTTATATCAATTAAATTACCATCCCATAGCTCATTGTTTAGGTACCACTTTCCCTTTGCTTGATGGATGCTTACGTTAGGTAGTGCATTCAATCTATCCTTGGTAACGTTTGTCTTCCATCCACAATTAGTTATACTTAGTGTGTTACTTGGGTCATTGTACCTGTATGCTATCTCATTACCAAATAGTTTTAGGACTGTTACATTAGGTAGTGTTACCACCTCTGTGTTTGCTTTTCTAAAAGCTGTTGCCTGCATGAATTTTTCTGCAGCATCAAACGAAATCTGTCTCATGTTTGTAGTGTTTAAAAGTTAGTACTTGGGCGAGGATTCGAACCTCTTATTATTAATCTAACGACAAGTCAAATCTTACAAAACCATGCCGACCACCAAGGTAGCACCCAAGTTATTATATATTAGTATGCTGATAAAATAGTATACAGCTGCAGGCTGTTTAACCTGCCACAAAAATCCGGCTTAGCTGTGTGCCATCTCTTGCCATGCAAATCAATTGCATGTTGTTTAACGTTAACCTTCTGCTGAACAGACAGGCTTGACCACTCAAAGTTACTTATCATCTCTATTGGTTTTGATTAATTAATTTATTTATAGCAGCATCCTCTTTCATAGTCTTGTGCTGTGAATCATACACACCCAACACCTCAAGCTTGCCTTCCCTTTGTGCTAAATCTTTATTATATAATATGTAGCTCTCATCCTCAAACAATACCCGGATACAATCCATACTTGTTCTACTCCAAAAGCTGTAATAGTTATGGGTCAAGTTTCTCTTATAGCAATGTGCCAACGACACTTTTTCATTTGGAAACCTTGCACCTAGCACATCCATCTGTGTATCAAGATTGCTTTGCCATGATGTATCACGTTTTTGTTTAAATATATTTTCTTTTGTTGTTTGTCTTATGTACACCATAAACATATTAAGACTAACCTTCCTTGATGAATCCTGTAGCCTATAGCTATTGAAGGTAAGCTTTGAATTGTCTTTATCTGATACCTCTATCAAATCTATCTCAGCATCTATCAGCTTTTTCTCCCAATTATAATACTCTTTATATGGTGCTTTTACTTGAACATCCGGCAGGTAAAACTCTTGATTGTTCCCATGGTTTATATGGTTGATGCAAAAATTAATAGTTATGTCACAGCATTCCTTGGTAACACTATCGTGTGCCCATGTTTTCTTATATATATATCTATCTTCTCTCTTCGAATACCTACCTGTGGTATCTGAGTTATAATCATACAAACAATCAAAGCCATTGTCAGAAAACTGAACAGAATTTAAAGTCTCTACCCTATTAACAAATTTTATTTCTGCAGCATCTACTACACCATCTAACATATACTCTGAGTAGTGGTCTCTGCGTTTATCTTTTACCTCAAGCTCTGCTAACTCATTGTATATTCGTATACCTCGCTCACGATTAAAAAGATGCTTATCTACCTTAGCCTGCACCTGTCTTTGTATACCTGCTCTAAGGGTTTTCTTGGTGTAATCTGATGCTATTATAATCTCATCCTTAACCAAGGAATCATACAGCTCCATGTTGCCCTCAACCTTATGCTTTATTATAATCTCCTGCCCCTTACGTTTACCGGTTTTTAAAGTAAACTTTATCTTGGCTAGTTGGATGTGCTCAGACCAATTTATATTTTTTAGTTGGCTGTATTTTCTTGTGTTGAAATCTATTTTTTTCATGTGTAGTGTTTTTATTTATAATTAATTACGTATTGCGTAGGCAGCCCCATTTGCTAACTCTATTAATAATTCCTTTAATTTTGTTCTTAAAATTCTCATTAGATTTTGGTTTTAATTAATATTTTTTTGTACTGAATTTGTGCAAACATACGACATTTATTCGACATAAACAAACATCTGCTGCAATTTATAATCATTCTAAATAAGGGATTTACGATTTCTCCTGTCTTTCCTGTGTTGATGCATAAGCTGTTGCTCTTTGCGATGTACACCGGTGTGCTTAGGTGTGATACCTATTATCTTGTGACCCTTCTTTACCATTAGTTTATACCAATTAGATTTATGCCTGTCATCGGTAAAGTCTTTCTCGAATACAGAATAATTTCCGTATGCTGATTTTATATTTATTATATATATCATATTATTTTATTTAGGTTAATTACCTGCGTGTATCCTTCTTTTCTTAATTGAATAACTATTTCGCCAACACAATTAAAAGTGTTTTCATCTTCCTTTTCTTGCTCAAATATTACAATTTCGTTTGTTAATATATTGTATGTATAATTTCTCATAGTTTTTTTTATTAAATTAAATGGCACGTTATCTAGACCCCATTCAAAGGTGTAGCCAACAGCCTCTACCTCATCTTGGTATTGTTTTGTATCATGATAATCCATGTCGCCCATGGCATACCTGTTATCATATTTTTCTACTATTATAGCCAACTCTTTTGGCTGCTCTTCCGGGTACTCAAATAAACATTTCATATGTCAAAAATTATAGAGATTAATACTCTGATTAAAAAATAACTTGGGCACAGGTACAAAAATATTACCTGCAACTTCTTGGCAATCTTGCCTAACTTTTTTGGATTCATAGTTAATTGTATTGGTTAGAATCCGGGGGATGAATCGAACATCCCTGCAACCATTCCGGATTGTATTATATATTATACTAATGGCATTTTTGCAATGTCATACCCACCACCTGTAACCCATTCTGTAGCCCTTTTTGTGGTCCAATAGTCATCGGTTTCTACCAAGTCTTTAATCAGCTCTGATTGGTATCCCTTCAGCATCAATTTAGCTGCCTTTACACATGCCTCATTTCTGCCATCGGTATACTTGTGCTGTGATACCTTCTCTAGGGTCTTAAACAGCATCCCTACAGCCTTCTGCTCTAGTGTATTGTGCATCCTTGTGAATTCACAAGCGAAGTCTTCAATCTCTACACTATTTGCACCATTGATAAAATTTTCCATAGCTCTCGCTAACTCTTTGCCTTTACTCATAGTTATTGGTATTATGGGGAGCACAGCTCCCCGATTAAATTTATATTTGTTTTATATTAAATTAATACTCATCTAATGGATACAAATCTTCCCATCCATCTACTGCGTTATTGTTGTATACTCTTGGCTCTTTGTATGGCTCCTGTTCGTAAGGCTCTACCCAAAAATCTTGACCAAATTGTTCTCCCCATCTTTCGATGCATTCTGTTGCCTCTTGCTGTGCAGCTGCTGATGTTTTAAAGCCATCTTCCTGCGTTACACATAGACCAAATTCGTCCATGGTCACTACTTTGTACATTGTTTTCATAGTTATATATATTAGATTAATAATAGCTCCCGGAAGATGAATCGAACATCTTTGCAACCATTCCGGGGAGTAATCCTAGGCTATTTACCTAGGATGTAATCTGTAGCCTTTTGGCTTTGTGTTAGGGCTGATATCACAGCCTTCTCATCTGCCTCTTTTACAGCCTTTACCCATCCATTAACATAGGCTTGGGATTGCTTTTCATCTAGCTCAGTATCCGTACAGATACCTGCGTATCCGGATAGCATCATAGCACCACTTTCAGCAATTAACTCTTCAAAGGCATAGTCATGCTTGGTCTTCTTGAGCACCTCTGTTGTAGCTACTCCTTTGCGATTTAATCTAGACTCATGCCCTGTGCTGTGCACCATCTCATGGAATAGTGTATGATAGAATCTATCTAGCTTATCAAACTGCTTTTTTAACGGCATAGTGATGCTATCTGTACTTGGTCTATAGAAGGCTTGGTCTTGGTCAATTTCGCTGATATTTAGCTTAGGATTTGCTGCCCTGTAATCTGATACAATTGCCTCACAACTTTCGATAGGCTTTATATCTATTTCGTTACCTGCAGGTAATCTCCTTGGCTTTAATCCTTCACATTGTCCAATGTTCCAAACCTTGTAGAAACGCAGGTTAAAATTTGGTATTACATCCTGTGCAGATACTCCTTCCTTTCGCATGCATTCTGCTTTAGATTTGTACCAAGTATTGCTACCACCTTTTGCAATATATGATACTAGCCATAGGTAGACATCTGTGCCCTTCTGCCCTTTAATCACTTTGCCTTCTCTTGATGAAATTCCTTTGAAGGTATCCCATTCATTGTGCTCGTATCCCTTACGCATTTCAGCATTAAGGATAAATGTATTAAAGCCCCTGTATACCCTACCGCTGTTGTTATTGATTGGGTAGTTATCTCCTGCCTTCCATGGCTTAAACCACTTTAGACCATCCTGCTTTAATCCTTCGAGTAAGGTTTCTTTTACTTTTTTTGCGATTGCATTTTTGTTCATTTTAATAAGATTTAATTGTTACCGGTTTCATCCTTTTGGAATCATCAGAGGCAGTAATACACTACCTTACCGGGGAGCAATGCTCCCATTGGTCTATAGCCCATACAGGGTAGATATTTTCTTGAAAATACCTTTTAATCCTAGCTCGTAATCTTCCTCGGATATCAATCCTGTTCTATACTCAAAGTCTAGGTTATTTTCTAGTAAAAATTGTTGTTGTGCTGCTGCTTGTAAATTGATTGTATTTGTCATAATTGTAAGATTTATGGGGAGCACAGCTCCCCGGTTTAGATTTGATTTATATTAATAGTAAATTTCTACGTTATCATTGTTAGGATTTAATCGCTTTTCAAAGCCTCTGACATGCTTGCTCATATGCCTGAAAATCTCTTGTATAAATTCATCATCATAATTGTCTTGATACTCATCATTATCAGTGAAGTAGAAAAAGTTTTCTAGCTTGTCAATAATGATAGCCTTAGCTATTTCATTAGCTGTTGCCTGTCTTTTTTTGGTGTGATTTCTTAATTTTGCCATAGTGTTTTTATTTATT
>Ga0181409_1000322_pt1 | contig 19198 bp, 20 predicted proteins | sample 32SPOviralmetaG_FD_130138 | JGI IMG/M metagenome (GOLD analysis project Ga0181409, IMG submission 130138) | Marine viral communities from the oligotrophic San Pedro Time Series (SPOT) site, San Pedro Channel, CA, USA - 32 SPOT_SRF_2012-05-30 | ecosystem: Environmental > Aquatic > Marine > Strait... | reverse complement strand
TTTAAAACAAATAGGACATTCGTTGCATTGTTCTAAGTCTTTCAATTGTTTTTCAACATTACATAATCTTGTAAAACAATTATCTATTAAGGAGGTATTATTTTCTATGTTTTCTTTTTCTATGATATTATACTCTAATGGCTTCAATGGTAATGGATTATATTTTTTTATTTTTGAGCTTTTTAATCTTTCAGGATATATATCCTTCTCTACATAATCCTTTATTTCTTGCTCTTCCTTTAATTTTTTTATATAATTATCAATATTCTCCATGATTAGTTTTGTTTCATTGAGAACCTTTTATTTTATCTTCAATTTTATTATGAAATAGTTTTTTTAATAATGAAAACACTATGAAATATCTAATTTAAATCAAATTATTCGCAGACATATACATCCAACCTGTTATTATATACTTATCATGACTTTCTGGTACCATACCACAATGAGGATAAGTCCATAAAGACGGAAAAATCAATAAGTTCCCTTTTTTGGGTTTTATTTTACACTTATTTATAAATATTGTCTCACCCCCTTCAATTACATCATTTAAATACCATATAAATGTAACAACTCTTGAATGAATTTCATTTGATAATATTTGAGAATTATCATCTGTATGTGTTTTATACAAACCTTCATTCTTATTATATTTTTGTAACTGATATCCTGTATCAAGCATTTCACCTTGAAACAAGTAACTATTATCACATGTATTGGATATCTTGATAACATATTTTTCCATATGATGTCCCAAATTATCTTTCAATAATTCATCTATTTTATTTAATTCTAGATTATCTCCTCTTTTTATAGCCATATCTATTGTGTTTTTTACATTAGTAGATATTCCTGACAATGTTATACCTTTAAAATGTAAATGTTTATTTTTGGCATAAAGTTTTATAATTTTATCACATAAATCTGCAGGTAAGGCCTCTTCATATATAGAAATATATGGGTCAATTGTTTCTGTAAAATAAGGTAAAGAATCTATTTTAACATCTTCTTTTTGTTCTTTTATAAGTTCTTTACAATTATTTCCCTCTATGCAACTAGAAAATAAACTTAACATGCTGTTTGTTATATATGTAAAAATTTAGAGTTTAAATTATTTTAATAGTTAATATTTTATCAAGAAAACCATTAATTTATGAAGTGGTAGTAAACTAAATGAACTAGGACTTGAATGACCAGTATTACCAAACGTAATAGATGGGTTTGCACTGTCGGCTCCAATTCCACCACCGCTTTCAGTTCCAGCCGCATGAATTCCTCTGTTGCCCGAATGGGAACTATTATTAAAATCATCATTATATGCATCTCCAGATAAATTGGGATGAGAACTCTCAATTCCAGTATGACTATGTCCTATTGTAGTGAAAGAATGGCTATGGGTAGGCAATTGGGCCGCAGTTAACGTATGGTTATTATTTCCAATAGATTGGTTTATTTGGCCCGCAGCATTCGATTTACCGTATAAAAATTGTGATTCATAATTAGGCAATTTAAAATTAGTACTATTTCCACCAAAACTTGAACCTATAACTGCATATAAATCTGGATAATCGGCACTAGATATTGTTCTGCCATCACATCGTAAAAATCCATCTGGATCACTTGCCGATATAACCATTGGCATCATTATAATTGAACCTTTTGGTATTAAAACGCCTTTATCTTTGTAAGTATAATTTTCTATATAACTAGAGTTATTGAATGACATTTATATACTAAAATATAGATTTTTATATATAAATAATATCATAAATCAAAACAATTAGTATCATGCAACTATGTCTTTATGATATATAATACCTTTTTTGAAGCAGGTACCATGTTAAATGCTGTGCTACTTCCTGTATTATCCCCTGAGTTTTTGGCTACTCCATCAGTAGTTCCTGATGTTGGATTCCATAAGTCTGGGGAACCGTCATAATAGCCAAGAACTGTGTTTACTCCATCTGCAGCACCAGTATTATTAAAATCATCTCCATATATGTCAGAAAAATTATGATAATGACTAGATTGGCTAAATGAATGACTATGGCTAGGCATATTGGCAGTACCTAACGAATAATTATTACTTCCGCCAGAAGTGCCCAGGTTGTTCCCTGTCTCACATAAAGGAATTCTGTCTACTAAATTTGGTAGTCGAAAATTGCCTGACGATTCGCCTCCAGTATTATATGTGCTTCCTATAACAGTATATAGGTCTGGATATGTAGTCGCGCTAACTTGGGAACCATTACATAACAGCCATGCATCTCCTAAATTAGAAAAATTAAAATCTACACACGGCATAATTGAACCCGTTGGTACTTCTAAACCAACAAAATTACTCATTATATATACAAATTATATAATATTTACATAACTTTTATAATTGCATATAATCTTAAATAAGCAGGGTTTAATGCAATTGAAGTACCGCTTCCTTGACTAGAGGTAGTACCAGTCCCACCACCGCCGGATTTCCATCTCATGGTATAATTGGCATCCCTCCTATAACTGTTTGACGCATTTATGTATCTAGGGTTTCCGTTACCGCCCTTATTATGAAATTTTTGGTTATTAGAATAACTGTGATTATGACTCCAACTAGTAGAACCATGACTATGTTGTGGAAGATGATTGGAATTTAAACTAACATTAGAAGCCCCTGAGTTACTAGCACTATGGGTATTCGAAAAATCACCGTGTCCACGTATTCTGTTTCCACTTAGATTAGGAAGTCTAAAGTTACTTGAATTACTAGAACCATATTCAGTACCAAGAAATGCATATAATTCAGGATACACTGTTCTTGAATAAGTGGCCCCATTACATAATTTCCAATCACTCGGTAAATAAGACGTTGAACCCGCAAAATAAAGAATTGTACCCACCGGTAATTTAGCTTGAATTCCTTTAACTTTATAACCACTCATATTTATATAATATATATTTATTTTTAATTATATTTACACGACTATGAATTTTATAATAAATAACAGTATTAATCACAAGCCATAATGTCTTCTAAAGGACATAAAAATTTTGTTTCTGCAATATATTCCAACATAATAATAAAGTAAGAAACTATTTCTTCTTTTGCATTCGAAGGATACATATAATGATTCATTTTACTATATGTATATAATATCTTGCAAATTTTTAACATAAATTAGTTTAGATTAATAATTTTTACCATCACCATGCCCTAAATCATAATAAAAACAAATATCATTAACATAAATGCTATCGGTATGTTTTAATGCTCTTAACCAATATTGATAATCTTCACTTGTTCTCGCAATAATAAATTTTCCAACTTTATTAATTATTTCTTTATCCAAAATGACACTGCTACATATCATACAATTATGAATTTTAATAAAATCATGTGTCCATATTTTAGGAAAACCATTTTCGAGTAAATTACTTTCCTTTCTTTTATAAATGTTTTGTAAAGTTTTATAAAAATGTTCCGCATTATATTTTTTATATTTTATATTTTTATTATAAAATCCGTTTCCAATTAATCCATCTGTAGAAGACATTTTACATCCAGATTCTTTCATTGCATTTATTTGTAATTCTATTTTTTTAGGAAGCCATACATCATCATCATCACAAAATGCAATATATTTTCCTGTAGATTTTTCAATACCAAAATTACGTTGGTATCCTCCTGGGCAAGAAAAACCAAATTTTTGTTTTGAATTCTGGTCTAAATGTATAATTATAATATTATTTGCTTCCCAGTCATAATTATAGTATTCTTCTTGTGTTGATTTATCGTTAATTACAATTATTTCTAAATTAGCATATGTCTGTTTTTTAACCGATTCTATGGCATTTAATAGATATTTAAATCTATTATATGTTGGTATAATTACACTAACTTTGTCCATTTATAGTAATAAAGGATAAAATTAATGCTTTATTTTTACACAATAAGTAAAATAAATATGTAATTAATAAAATATATTTTTATAGTACAATTAATGATATAGTTAAAAAAGATTGAGCCATAACAATAGTCTTACTAACATTCGTTACTGGATAAATATCACCATAACCAAGCAAGCAAGAAGTAACTATTGAAAAGTATAACCGGTCGAATAGTCTTTGATAAACACTGCTATCTATTTTTTCTACAGTTAAATCCTCTTCTTTTATTTCTTTATCTACTTCTTTTGATGCTTTGTCTATCTCTTTTTCTACTTCTACATCATCCACTTTACTTATTTCTTCAAACTGATAAAAAGACTCTTTTAACATTGGTGTGTCAGTAGTTTTCTTTTCTATTTCCTTTTCTATGGCTTGTTTTTTAATCGTCTCTTTAATTACATTTACACCACTGAAATGCTTATCATCTAAAAACATATATATCAATGAAAAAACTACTACAAATAATAATAATAATAATATTTTCGTTTTTTTTAAATAAAATAATGTTTTTTCGCTAATTGAGAACATTGTATACTAAATACATAGAAATTTATTTTCCTTTTACCACTATCTGTTTGGCTATATTTTTTATTACTTTATTGTCTAAACGTATTAAATCATTACCAACGTCTCCTAATATATTTTTCATCATATCTAAGCAAAACTCATATTTTGGGTGGTCTCCGTTTAAACATTCTGGGTATTGTTCTCTCCATTTCGAAATTTGTCCACAATTTTGTTTCGCTACAATAGTAATCATTTGACGTAACTTACCCTTTTCTGGTGTATCTTTACTCCACTCATTATTATCCTTTATATACATTGTTTCACGCTTTAAATCGGTACAATGTAATGGACGTTTGGTAACATCTAAATCTCTTATTCTAGATAAAATCATATCTGTCATTCCAGTTACATATCCGTTTTTTCCAATGTTCTCAATATCCTGAAAGTTTATATCTAAATTTTCTAAAAATTCTGACATATTCATTGCATCTTTACATGTAGTATTTAAAAAGAAGTTTAAATTAAATTTTTGATTATTATTTGTATTTATGCAATTATTATTTGTTGTAGAACTTTTCGAGGCTAACTCTAATAATGATTTATTTTGTTCTTGTATTGTCTTTGTTTGCTCTAATATTAGTTCCTTAAAATCAGAGTTTTGTTTAATTAAATCAATAATTGGATTAATAGATTCTACATTTTCACATTGAACCGTAAAATTGCATCTTTTTTTATGTGCAAACAACCCTTGTCTATATTTATATGAATTTCCACATTCACAAACAAACATTTTTGCAAGATTTGCAAGATTATCGTCACTCCCTGTCATTTCTCGATGTTTACGCGTTGTTAAATGTACATCATAATTTCTTTTATTGCTGCTATTAAAGGAACAAACTTTACATTCATAAATTTTTGCATTTTTTTGCAAGAATTTTGTCATTCAAATGTCACTATATTTGAATGACATAAAAAATGCCTAAATCATTTTTCAAAATTAATATTTTTTTTCAGTGTCAAACAAAAAAACCGGATTTTGATTTTTAAAGCATTATGCTTTAAAATGATTTTTCACCTTTTTTTCACAAAAGTCAAATAAAAATTCAAAAAATGGACAAAAATAATTGTCCATTTTTGAAAATTTTTCAGAGCTTTTAGAAAAACTAATGAGAACTTTTTTAATTTCGTTTCTAATTTATATAAGATGTATTTGTTTTTTACATTTATAATGTTAACCCAATTTTTAATGAGTTGTTCGCACGAACAACTACATTTATCAAGCAATAATGTAATAGTTCTTAAAGATGTGGTAGACGATGCAAGTGTTAGTGATGCAATCTACAAATTAAACAAAATGAATAACAAAACGAACGTATATATTTATTTAGATACACCAGGCGGATCTGTAGAAAGTGGAAATCGCTTACTAACAGAGATTAAAAAATATAATTTATCGTGCATTGCAGATAAAGCTTATAGCATGGGATTTGTTTTATTACAAGGATGCAAAACGCGTTACGTAACTCCATATGCTCGTATTATGCAACATCAAATAAGTTATGGCATAAAAGGAGAAAAAGCCAAAGTTGAAAGTTATCAAGACTTTATTAATCAATTAGAAGATGAATTAGTTGTTATGCAAGCAAATAGAGTTTTACTAACTCCTCAAGAATTTCGCTATAAAACTATGAATGAATGGTGGATGACAGGAAAAAATGCTTTATTAAGTAATTGTGCCGATAAAATGGTAGATGTATTTTGTGATGAAAAATTAACAAAACAAAATTATACTGTTAATTACGGTCCTGTAAAATTTGTGTATTCACAATGTCCTCTTATTACAGACCCTATAGATACGAAAATGGAATATTAAATTCGATAAATATTTGCACTTTCTGTATAATTATCACTATTATATATTCCCCGACCAACTATTATAATATCTGTATCAATATTGTTCACTGTTCTATAATTTTGGTCTCCTACAACTTTTGTTTCTTTATTAATACCAGGAGTCATGTTTATCAACCCATTTAAATTTATTCTATATTGCGTAACTAAACCAACTAATCTTTCTGGATAATTATTTGCTATTTCTTTTACATTATCAATATAATCATAATTATTATTTGACATATTTGTAACTAGCACAACCCCTGATAATTTACTTACTACTTCGCTATTTACATTACCCATAACGGTAACTAAATCAATCCACTTAGAATATTTGCGATATTGTTTTTCTACGGTATATGAAATATCAACAAACTTTCTATCTTCCATTAAAAGAAAGTCTTTTTCAATTGATAATTCAATGAGTCGATTTTTTAATTCTTTATTGTCGTCTTCATAAAAGTCATAATGTATTTTGCAAATGACTATTTTATCTCCAATATCCTCTAATATTTTAATTAAACGATTTTTATCATCCAAATCAGCTGAAAAACACAGTATAGATTCTTTTTTTATTATAAGTTCTCTTAAACGATGGTTTATTATATCTGTTTTACATAAAACACTTTTTACAGGAACACTACACGTATATCCTTCTTGTCTATCAAACATTGTAATGACCCCTACTATATTTACTTTATCCTTTATTGCTTCTATAACTTTATTAACAGAATTTCCGGTCGTTATAACATCTTCAATAATAATACAATTATTTTTTTCATTGTAATTTCCCTCTATTTGTTTTTTCGTTCCATATTCCTTTACATCATCTCTTACCATTATCATTGGTATATTATATCTAGTCGATATATAACTACATATAGGTATTGCGCCTAATGGAACTCCACATAGCAAATCGCAGTCATCTTTAATTAAATTGTACATTGCATCGCCAATAGTTTTCATTAACTTTGGATAAGAGACAATACCTTTCATATCAAAATAATATTTTGATATTTCTCCACTCTTTAAAGTAAATTTGCCAAACTTTACACAACCTGTTTTTAATAAATCTTCTATCATTGCTTTATTTATATGAAAATTTTTATTATTTTTCATATAAAAATTATTTATCAAAATGAAAACTATCCATAAAATCATGACAATCGCTTAAAAATAATTCATCGTGTTTCGGTAATATTTGTTTATATTTATAAGTTAATAAAATTTCCATTATTTTATCCAAGTTCTTCATTTCCATAGACATTTTCCAAAGTTCTCCGGTTTTGACGTTAAATAATTTACAATCTATTTTTTTATTATTTTCAGGATGTTTCATTTTCCATAACCATGCATAGATTGCTAACTGAAGCATATGGTCAGTGGTAATACTTGAACAACATTTTAATTCCCATAATACGTTTTCGGTAATTATATCAGCTCTAGCGGAGAACCTAAAATCTTTTTCTGGAATAAACTGTTTTGTAAATTTATCAATATTTTGATGACCAATATCATCGCCACTATGTATAATATATTCTTCTATTAAAGGACATTCATTTTGACAATCAGAACCAATAATGTTTTTGTATTGCTGCATACATGTTTCAATATCTTCTTCTGAAAGCCATGTATATTCATTATCTTCAATTTGGTTTAATTTAAAATATAGAGATTCTGTAATAGCTTGATTTATATTTGCCATAAATAAATATACACTCGTGTCGATGTTATCGGGCAATGCATTTATTTTTGTTTCTAAAAATGTTTTCTTTTTTTCTTTTATAAATTCTTTGTTTGTTTCTATTAATTCATATAATACGCTGTCTTCTGTTTTATCTATTTGAGAACCTTTCCAAACTGTTCTTAAAAAATCATAGTACATACATGGAATAGCTGTTCCGTTTAGGTCGCTAATTTCCTCGAAATATCCTTTTTTCGTTTCAATTAAAGAAGGTAAATCAATATTATAAGTTGTATCAACCTCTTTTTCAAATATTTGTTCTAGTAAAATACATATTTCTTGATATGCTTCTTCTGGAATAAACTTTATTAAATCAGTTGGTGTTATTTTTACTTTTGTATATAACTCTTCTTCTTCTTCTTTAACAAAGAGTGTTTTTTGCATACCGCGAAAATTGATATATGATTTTTCCTTCATTTCAATATGACTAAGTTTCATAAAATCAATAGGTCGGTCAGTTGGATTAGTATCATTTTCAAGTACGTATAACCCGTTTTGTGCTCGAGTACATGCAACATAAATAGTATTTGGACATACATCCCTAGATAAATTACGAGCATAAAATTTAAAATAAGAATGGTCAAAACCTACTACAAAAACGTATTTTCTTTGCCTTCCTTTTACGCTATGAAAAGTAGAAAACACAATTTTTCCCTGAATAACTCTTTGGTCAATATCGTTGCTTTCTATCATCGGTACGTGACAAGGTATTCCCCGTTCTACAAGTTTATTTTCTAATCTACGTATATTGCTTCTATCCCCTTTAACTGATGGACCTAATACAAATATATCACTTGGTTTGACACCACTTTCGAACAATTTTATTATCTCTGAATAGACGATCTTTTCCATATTTTGTCTAGAATTTCGAATATAATGCACTTGTTGGTCATCTCGACATGCATCCATTCTAGAATCTCCAATTAAGACTTCATTTACAAAGTCTCGAATTTGATTCGTAATGCGGTAAGACATTTTCATAGTGCAATGAGAAAATTCGGTAGTTTGCAAAAGGGGGTGTTTTTCCCAAATTAAATCACCAAATGTCAAATAACGAATATCTGAACCTTTAAACTCATATAGCCCCTGCATGTAATCCCCCAAAATTAACAATTGAACTTTTTTATTTACATCAAATAAAAATTTACACATGAATTGAAAATATAAATAAGTCATATCTTGCGTTTCATCAAGTACCAATATATCAATATCTGGTATTGCTTGTTGTGGTTTCTCTTTATTAACTACAATTTTTCGAAGTTCATTATCGACAAAAGCAGTATCTCTATAATAACACACAGCCAAACTATGGTATGTATGTACGTTTAAATTACTTATTTTATCCTTTTCAATCTTCTCTCTAACTTCAAATTTCAATGACTTATTGTAAGTCATTTGTAAAATTTTTTTATCTTTTAGTTCTTTTGCTATCGACAGAATTAACGTTGTTTTTCCAGTCCCTGCGACAGCATCTACATATACGTTTGTACCTGTTTTTATTGTATCTAATATATGTTGTTGTTCAACACTTAATTTCATTTTAAAAATACGCTATTGTTATTAAAGAAATATTTATATATTGTTTTGATTAATACATTATAGAGTGTGCTTTTATACAATTATTTTTTTCATATTATAAGACATATAACAAAATGTTTGATGTTGTAATTGTAGGAGGAGGAATATCTGGATTATACCTTTATACAAATTTAATAGATAAAACGAAAAATATTCTTTTATTAGAACAAAGCAACTATTATGGTGGAAGAATATATCAACATACTGAAAAAATTAACAATATGGAGATATCTATACCGGCAGGTGCCGCAAGATTTAATAAAAATCATACCGAAGTAAGTAAATTATTAAAAAAATATAATTTATTAGATTTTAGAAAAGATAAAGGATTTGACTCAGCAATTAACTTTATTGATACAAAAAACCAGTTTTCTAATAAATTTAATGGCAAAAACGGGTTCTATTACATTGATAAAATAATTAAAAAAAGTAAAAAGGAAAAAAGTGATGTTTTAAGAGCAGAGAGCTTTAGATCATATGCATCAAAATACCTAACTAAAGAAGAATTAGAGTTCATGTTAGTTGCAAGTGGATATAGTGGACAACTTAAATATATGAATGCATATGACGCGTGTAATCTTTTTTCAAGTGGAATAAGACCAGATATTAAGTATTATGGTGGCTATTATCATACATTAATAGAAGAACTAATGAAAGATTTGAAAAGTAAAAAAGCAAACCTAAAACTTAACTCGCGCGTTAACGATTTTAAATATGACGATGAAAAACATATATATACAGTAAACTATAACAGTAAAACTATAGAAACAAAAAATTTAGTATTGTGTATACCCCAACAATCTTTATTAAACATACCGTCATTAAACCCTATACGACCGTTATTAAAGGATAGTATTAAATGCAAAGAGTTATGTCGAGTGTATGCTTTATTTAAAAAGGAAGATATATGGTTCCAAGATGTATCAAAGACAGTTGTAAATAACCCATTGCGATATATCATACCATTTGACGAATCAAAAGGGTTAATTATGATATCTTATACTGATGATAAATATACAGATTTCTGGGGAAACTTAAAAGAAAATCAGGGACAACTTAAAACGCAAATTGTGAAATATGTAAAAGAAACATTTCAAAAAGAAATAAAAAAACCAGAAAAGGTATGGGTATTCAAATGGGATTGTGGAGTGACTTATTGGCTGCCCAATAAAAATAGCAAAGAAATATCAGAAAAAGTTTTAAATCCCTTTCCAAATATGTATATTTGTGGTGAAAATTATAGTTTGACTCAAAGTTGGGTGGAAGGAGCACTAGAAACCGTAAATAGTTGTTTAGAAAAAATAAAATTATAGTATATAATGTCAAAAAAAGGAGTTTGTGCTAGTTGTTTAGACTTTGATATTGATAAAGTAGTAAAATCAAAAGAAACATTGAAGCCAACTTGGCTAAAAGAGAATGATTTTGTAAAAATATTCATAGAAAATCATGACTTTAAATTAAAGATACCAAAAAACTATGATGTAGAATTAAATTTAGATTTAGGTGCTAAATTTAAAGGAAAGAAAATATTATATTGGGCAGCAGACCCGAAACCAACAAATAGTATAATAATAAAAGATGCTAAGACGGCGTATAATAAATTTGATAATAGCGGCGTAAGCAAGGTTGATATTAATGGTAAAGTAACAGTTAAATTTAATTGTCCTCAGTTATATAAAACAAAGCGTAATTTAAAAGAAAAAGCAATAACTTTTTTTAGACATATGCATTTTGTAGTTGAAAAAGACGATAACTGGGATTCCCAGATATACACAAAAGTAGTTATTTGTAAATACAATTATGATAAATTTATGGAACTATACAATAATGATATGACTGTTATTATAAATGCATTACCTAGCGAATATTTTGCAAAAGACCATATACCCAATTCATATAATTTATTTAATAAAACAGTTAAATCAATGAGCAGCGAACAGTTATTAGAATGGTTTCATGAAGTTGTTAAATTACATTATCCAAAATTATACCAATATGTTAAAACCAAAAAAATAGAGTTATATGAAATACCAATTATTACTTATTGTGCTCATAATAAATGTAATGCTTCGGAGTTAACTATTAAAGAGTTATTGAAAAAGGGTTTTGTAAATGTTAATGAATATAGTGATGGAATAGTAGATTATCGTTTAAAGCATCCTCATGACTAAAGTACTAATATAGTACACACTATTTACTAGTTATATTTTATAAGTGTTTTTACATAATTGTAACTTTGGTTGCTTATCTTTTGTTTTTGGTAAATCATATTCTATAAATTTATTAATTTCCTCAAAATATAACCTTCCTTTATAATTACTATAATCATTACTTACCCAATTTATTGAAATTGTCTTAAATTTTTCAACAAAGGAATATTCATCATTATAAATATCCATAGTTCTTCCTGTTGTAGTAGGAAAATTTCTTAATAATTTAGTTAACTTTACAATATGTTTTACTTTTTCTTCTTTTGAATAATAATTCATTTATATACAATTATATTTGAAAAATTTCATGTATAATTGTATCTATTTTCTACGTTTTTTTGTTTTTCCTTTACGGGTTTTATGTGAGTATTTCTTTTTCCCTTTACTTAAATTTTTCTTCAACCTTTTCTTTAAACTTTTACCTGCCCTTTTTTTTACTCCCAGATAAGACCTTATTTCTTTTTGAATATCCTCGTTTGTTTTCTCCTCAGCATATTTCAGGGCCTGTCTTTGTAGCGCTACATCTTGAGGTCTTTTAAAAAATCTATATACCCCAGGATGTCTCCAACCGTCATGTGGTTCGTTGTCTGTACCTGCCTTCCTTACGTCAAAATATGGCATCTCTTTAGTTTCAAATATTTTATGGCCTATAAATTTACCTTCCTCGCGCGGTCTTGCTGTCGGTTCAATTCGGTGTTCTATATAATATATTGTTCCTATTTCTAATTCATTTTCAGATACTTCCTCCATAGAATCTGTCAACATTTACTATATATATATATACCTAAATTATATTGGAATTTTTTCAAATATAATTATTTTCTACGTTTTCTCGTTTTTCCTCCTGTACGTGTATTGGGCTTAAAATTTTTATTAAATATGATAGCCCGTAACAAACGTAATTGTTTTTGTGCTTTTTTTTTGGTAGTACATTTTGAATATACTTTTCTTTTACCTTTCGCTTTATATACGGTATAACAATTTTTTCCTCTTACTTTTCTAGTCTTAAACGGCATTCTTAATAAATTATGAGAAATTATTTGGAATAATCTCTATTTATCTTAAATATTATATCATCGTCTCCTGCAACTGTTGTATCATTTTGTATGTAAGCATCAATATATATATCAATATCACCTGTTGGATAAGTAAGCAAAGTCTTTATAATAACGTAAAAAGGGAAGAGTACAGCAGTAAAATTCATTATTAATTATTATATAAAATTATTTTTAAATTTATTTACAAATAATTTTACAAATCATAAAGCATTTTTATTTTCAAACAAAAGGAATAATTTGTATTATCCATTTTAAATGTACGACCATGTTCATCAATTAACCTCACTCGTAGTCTTTGTATATCAACCGGACCAAAATACATTTTTGGCTCTGAAACAATATCTATTTCGTTATTTGTTAATAGGTGAAATCGTTTTCCCTTTATTGATATTCTAGCTAAAATGTCGTTGCTCATGACTGATTGATTAAATACGTTGATAAAATTTGAATTAGAACTATTATTAAAATCTTCCACTGATAAAAATATATATTTTGTACCAGGTTCAATCATGCGCTCGGCATAATAAAAATCTCCACCTGAATAAAGCCCTTTTGTAAACCCTAAATTCCAACCCAATTTTGTGAATAAACTTGTATTATCTGGTTCTCCGTGTATTGTTTTCGAAAAATCTAATACTATTTCTTGTACTTGGAGGTAATCATTTAAAATAGGTCCCAACGATACTCTATGGCTACCTGACCCGTCGTCTTTTAAATCTAATTTGAATTCTATGAACGAAAATACATTAAATGGATCATTATTATTTTCACCAATTATATGTCCATGTTCATCGACAATATATTGCAATGGCTCAATAATAACACCTGTAGCTGGGTCTACAATATTGCCACTAGCGTCTATAATATTACCCATTTCATTAACAATCTTACCATCCCTATCTAAAAATAGTCCGTTTATTCCGTGAGTACCATCTTCTGCAGGTTGATTCAAAGTGAAATTTATGATAGCAATTAAATCATCTTCAGTATAGTTTCCATCAGGAATAATCAAAGTTCTCTTTTTTGTATTCATTATTTCTGGTTGATAATAATTAATGTAATTTACCATAATATGTAAATGATTATTACCATAACTTTCGGAAACACTGTAAAAATAAGGCGGCAATTCAATACTTGCTAACTCCATTGAAACAACTTTAGTAAGACGTGTTGGAAGTTGTAATGTTAAATCTGAACTATTAGTATTTAAAATATTACTTCTATAACGAGTATCTATATTTAAACATTTTGTAACAATCCGAGTATTTAGAGGATTTAAATTTCCAGGTAAAAATTCAGACGGTTGTGTATAAATATATTCTGTAGTTGGTCTATTAACTATATTTTCACTTCTTTGGTTAGGTACTTTGCTAAGGGGCGTATTTAAAGTATCTAATTTATAGTTATCTGGAATAGTAGTAGGTATATGTTTATCATCTAATTTACATTTAGCATCAATAAGTCTTTTTTTAGCCTTTTCTAAAAACTCAATTAAGTCTCGTTTATTTCTCTTATTAATATGACCACTATTTAGCAATTGTGAACGGATTTTATTTTCTTTAGATTCTATTTCATCTAATGTGTGTTTTGGTTTTTTAGGTAATTTAAAGAATAATTCCAAATCCTTTATATTATAATTATCAACATCTAAATCTAAATTCTCCATTCCTTATAGTATCAAATTATTAAATTTTAAGTAATTAAAGTAAATAAAGTAAAAAGGTGCGTTTAAATTATTTTTATTTTGAATAATTCTTTTCACATGATTAATTATAGAATGTCAGCCAGCGATTATACTCATTTAAGAAAAATACGTCATGTATACCAACCTAGCGTTAATGGAACACATCACCATGTTAATAACTTAAATTATGGTAATCCTTATTCACATCACCAAGTACACGCACCAATCCATCTTCCCTCTTCTCACCACCATCCTCATGGGTATACACATCCTCCTGTTCCAGGACACCCCCCTATGCATTATCCCCCCCCTGTTACAATGCCACCTGCACCTTGTTCTAGTGGTTGCCAACAACCCGTTTATGCTCCTACCTATCACTACCCCACGTATCCAACCGCTTATCCTTACCCACAACCTTATTACCAAGATAGCAGTGAAACCGTTGTTGTTCATAGTCATCCTTCTACATGTCATAATCTTCCTACAGTAGTTGATAGTCATGACCATCATCATCCTCATCATCATCCTCATCAACCTCATCATCTTGACCACCATCACGATGACGCATATAATCATGGTCATGATTTAGGACATCGTAATGGTAATACCTACATTCATAATCATGGAGATGATGTTGTAGAGCATCATCATCATCACTTTGGTGGTAGAAGTAGAGCAACCGGTCCATCATCAACTACTAGATATCAATATTTAATTTCTCCCGTAATTGATGGCACCGTAACATTTAGCATTGACCCTAATTTATCTTTTACAAAAGATATGCGTATTTCTGTTACATCTGATTTAAGTAATAATAATTATTTTGAAGGTAATGTCTATAGTTACAATCCCTGCAATGGTGAAATTACTATTTACAAGATTTCTACAGTAAATGGAACTTTCAATAAACCTACAAGATATAGATTATCATTCGGTGCATCTTTCCAAGAATTTGATAAATTAAAATTAAGAACTGCTGAATTAGAACTTAAAGTATTTGGTTCAACTGTAGATGCATCAGGTAATCCAGTATTTGTTGACCCTTCAGGAAATCTAACTAGTGCCGAATTAACTAAGGCTGATACTGATGTTAAGAATCTATACAAATATTTCTTTAATGAAACTCTAGCTGATGATGCGGCTTATGAAAAGACTGAGGCCTATTTGACATTAAAGATACACACATTGTACAATTATTTCTTTGATGTTAATGTTGTAACAAATACTGCGTTTAATCCAAATAACAATGGTGTAGAACTAACAACTTTACCCAAGAAAATTGGCCAATTAAATTATTATTTCTTTGGAAATACAGACCCATCATTGAATGTTTAAATTATTTAATTTTTAGAGTGTAAATTAATTATTTTAGCAAATTATATTTTTATTAGTATTTGTAAAAATATAAGGTATATATATAATATAGAGTTCAATGAGCAAAACACCAATTGTTGATCTTTCAATTAAATCTACTGGTTTTTTAAAAGTTGGTAGTACACAACTTTCAGAAGCAAATTTAAATGTTTTAAGTGGGGTGACAGATATATCTCAATTAACTGGTTCTAAAGGACAAAAAGGTGCTGCTGGTGCAGATGGTGCTGCTGGTGCTGCTGGTAACAATGGTTCTAAAGGACAAAAAGGTGATAATGGTTCTAAAGGTGATTTAGGAACTAAAGGCCAAGTTGGCCCTAAAGGTTCCAATGGACAAATCGGTGATAAGGGTGATGTTGGTCCTAAAGGACAAAACGGTACTGATGGTTCCAAGGGAGTAAGCGGCGAAAAAGGTTCTCTTGGTAATAAGGGAGAACAAGGTAGCAAAGGTGCAATGGGAGAGGCATTTCAAGTAGATGAATTCAATGTTCAATTAACAGATGCTAAGGTAAGTGATATTATTTCTACTTCAGGTGGTAGCACCTCTGATTTATACGTATTTGTTGTTGCTCTTGATTCAAGAACAAGCACTGTAATATCCAACATGTCCATAGGTTCCGATGTAACTAGACATGTAATTGCATATAACGGTTCTGCATTTGTTTCTTATGGTCCATTTACTGGATTAAGAGGTTTTGCTGGAGATAAAGGTCAACAGGGAGAGAATGGAATTAAAGGAGAAAAAGGTACTAAAGGCGGAGAGGGCATAAAAGGCCAACAGGGAATAAAAGGACAAGCAGGTAATGGTGTAAAAGGACAAAAAGGTGAACTTGGTCCTAAAGGTTCTACTGGTTCTGGTTCCAAAGGACAAAAAGGTGATAATGGCACTAATGGCGTTGATGGTATCAAAGGAGAAAAAGGTGAACTTGGTCTTAAAGGTCCTGCTGGTTCTGGTTCCAAAGGACAAAAAGGTGATAATGGCACTGATGGCACTGATGGCACTGATGGTACCAAAGGAGAAAAAGGTGCAAATGGTGAACTTGGTCCTAAAGGTCCTGCTGGTTCTGGTTCCAAAGGACAAAAAGGTGATAATGGCACTGATGGCACTGATGGCACTGATGGCACTGATGGTACCAAAGGAGAAAAAGGTGCAAATGGTGTAAAAGGTGAACTTGGTCCTAAAGGTCCTGCTGGTTCTGGTTCCAAAGGACAAAAAGGTGATAATGGCACTAATGGCGTTGATGGTACCAAAGGAGAAAAAGGTGAACTTGGCCCTAAAGGTTCTACTGGTTCTGGTTCCAAAGGACAAAAAGGTGCTGCTGGTACTCCTGGTAATAGTGTCAAAGGACAAAAAGGTGAACTTGGTGGTCAAAAAGGACAAAAAGGTGAACTTGGTGTTAAAGGTGAACTTGGTCCTAAAGGTCCTGCTGGTGCTGATGGTGCTGATGGTGCTGCTGGTACTGATGGTATCAAAGGAGAAAAAGGTGAAGTTGGTGTAGGTGCTGCTGGTACTGATGGTACTGATGGTACTGATGGTACTGATGGTACTGATGGTACTGATGGTGCCAAAGGCCAAAAAGGTGCAGATGGTGCAGATGGTGCAGATGGTGCAGATGGTGCTGCTGGTCCTGCTGGTGCTGCTGGTGCTGCTGGTGCTGATGGTGCTCCTGGTACCAAAGGCCAAAAAGGTGAAGAGGGTTCCGGCGGCGGCGGTGGAGGTTCTGGTATTGCCAAATTACCAACAAACTTTTTAGATATGGTTGACCCTGCGTATCACAGTTCTGGATATATATATAGTGGCGGGTCTGCAGACCGTGCAGTAACTCTTCCTGCTCATGGAACTATTTACTGGGCGGTAGATAAACAATGGATAAATGGCAGTCCCGGTGTATACTTATGGATTTGGTTATCCAATACTGCTTATAACGCAAGTAGTAATGATATTATCTTGTCTGGCGGGTTCGGTGATCCTTCAGACCCACCTGGATTTTGGCGTGTAAATAAATTCCAACCAGGTTCTGGTTCATCTTTAACTGAGTCTGCTGGTTGGCCAGAAGGTGGCGAAAATGGTTATCCTGCCTTTGACACAACTTTATTATAATAAATCATCAATAATTCTTACATTAAAAAATTAACTTTTTAATTTATATTTAAATTTTTTTAATATAAATTAGTCTAAGCTTATTTTATAAAATGTCTTCATCAACTAATGGACAATTTCAAAATTTAGATGTATCGGGTAATTTAACTGTTATGGGTGCAAGTAAATTAGGTGGACCTAGTGGAATAACATACTTAGGAGGTGATACTGGTGGTTTAACAGTTGCAAGAGGTACTTTCTATTCACTAGGAAGCAATCAGTTCACAGACACCGCTTCTGCTACATACAACTGTAACGCAACATTTAACGAAACCGCAATTATTAAAAATTTAACATTAAAGGAGGATTTTGTTGCACAAGGAGATGCAGTATATCAAGGACAAATGCAAACAGAAGCAGGGTTCATATCTTTAGGAGATGCATCTTTTAATAGTGCCAACTTTAATAAAATTTTATTAAAAGGTGTTGAGATAAGTAGTACAGGAGGTAGTGGTGATAAAGGTGATAAAGGTGTTAAAGGTGTTAAGGGAGAAAAGGGAGATAAAGGTGTAAAAGGACAAAAAGGTGAATTAGGTATTAAAGGTGAAGTTGGACAGAAAGGCAATAATGGTTTAAAAGGAGAAAAAGGAATTATTGGTTTTACTGGACCAAAAGGTTCAGGAGAAAAAGGAATACAAGGAGAAAAAGGAATACAAGGAGACAGAGGCTTCAAAGGTTCAGATGGTGCAACTGGATTACAAGGTCCCAGAGGAGCAGATGGGGACCTTGGACCGGAAGGACCGGATGGACCAAGTGGTGAGAAAGGTGAACAAGGTGTAAAAGGACAAAAAGGTGAACAGGGCATAAAAGGTGAGCAAGGTCTTACCGGTTACACTGGTTCTTTGGGTCCTACTGGCGCTGGTGCCAAAGGTGAAAAGGGCGTAAAAGGCGAAAAGGGTATGACTGGTTCTTTAGGTCCTACCGGCGCAGGCGATAAAGGTGATAAAGGAGAAAGTGGTACTGATGGCAGTAAAGGCGAAGTAGGAGACAAAGGGTTACAAGGGTCAGATGGTCCAACAGGAGTACAAGGTCCCAGAGGTAATGATGGACCACGTGGTTTTGTTGGTTCTGATGGAG
>Ga0181409_1000320_pt1 | contig 19221 bp, 37 predicted proteins | sample 32SPOviralmetaG_FD_130138 | JGI IMG/M metagenome (GOLD analysis project Ga0181409, IMG submission 130138) | Marine viral communities from the oligotrophic San Pedro Time Series (SPOT) site, San Pedro Channel, CA, USA - 32 SPOT_SRF_2012-05-30 | ecosystem: Environmental > Aquatic > Marine > Strait... | reverse complement strand
TCTTTTGTCTGTGCTTGTGTTCCCCAGCTCATATCTATCCCTCAAATTATTATGGTTATAAACTACTCGGTTGGTGCTATGATAGCACAATCAGTCATCAAGACCAAGGCCGCTATTGATACTGCACTCTCTACACTGTTCAATACTACCTGCATTGGGTCAAGAACACCGTCCTTCTTAGCATCCTCTAACTCACCAGTTTTACCGCAAACGTAAAGGAAGCTACCTTCCTTAAGTTGTCGCCATCCATCAAACCCTATCCTGTAAAATTCTAAGTCAGCACCAGCGTTTTCTACGATAGTTTTCAGTGGCGTTTCCATAGCCTTCTTGAACAACAATCTAACATCTGTTGCTAGTGGAACCGTCGTCTGCATATCTTGAGCATAACGCCATAGTGTTGCGCCTCCGCCGACGACAACGCCGGACTCAAGAGCGAGCTTACAAGCATTGACCGCATCATCTACTCTCTCCTTAGTTTCTACCTGCTCAACATCAGAAGCACCCCCAACGTAAATCGTGGAGATGCCTGTAGTCATACGGTCTATCCTGTTCTGTGTCTGCTCCTTTACCCAGTCGTTTTCTTCTTCGTCTAACGCTTCTGTCAGCTCTAGTACATGGGTCGTAGGATATACCCGCCCTACGATAGTAGTGCTATTAGAAGCTGAGTGTAACTTCTCACACTCCCCTAGCTCCTCGCTAGTAGTCTTTATGATAGACTCATTTAAAGATGTCTTGAATAATTTACTACCTGTGAAGGCACTGATGTCTTCCAACCACTCTTGTTGTTGTTGTGCCATACCGGGTACTTTTACGATACAAACAGATACTTTACCCTGTACTATATTCACCAAAAGATTCTGTAGCATTTGTGGATTAACGTCGGGACAGAAGACAACCAATGGTCTTCCTTCCTGTATGCTTGTTTCTAACGCCGGTACTAACATATTGAAGCTCTCTATACGCTCAGTAGTAGTTAGTATTAGTGGGTTTGAAAAGTTACACCTCCCCTTACCAGAGTTAGCCATGAGAGTATGAATCATACCAGAGTTTATCTCTAGACCATTACTCGTTCTGACATAGGTTTCATGTGTAGGTGACTTCTCTATAGTGATACCACCACCAGTCTTCACTACATCAGCTATCAAAGTACCTAAATCTCGGTCATTGTTAGATGCTATGGTAGCAACATCTACTAGGTCGAAATCACTTATCGTATGCTTCTTGATGTATTCTGTGACATCTTCTAGACAATCCCTCAAACCATCACGTATTACTAAAGGTGATGTACCGTTCTCCATAAGAGTAAGAGAACCATTACACAATGTCTGTGCTATCAATGTAGCCCCTGTAGTACCATCACCAGACTTTTCCTGTGCTTCGGAAGCAACTTCTTTGAGAAGGTCAATACCCATCTGTACATACGGGTCTGGGTCGGTTACTGCTCTAGCTATGGTAACGCCGTCATTTAGAATGACGGGCATACCCATAGGGTTCTGTACGATGACTGTTCTAGCTTGGGGTCCGAATGTACCCTTCACGGATGAAGCCAACTTATTAACACCCTTGAGTAGCTTACTTCTTGCTTCTGCTCCTGTAATTATTGTTTCCATAATTATACCTCCAACAACTCTACTTCTTCACCGGATAACACCGCACCTATGGCACTGTAATGTGCCATGAGTGGCGATGTAGGGTTGGAAGGCTCTACCTTGTTTAGCTCTGTAGGATTTACATTTAAGCTAACTATATCTGCTTGGTAAAGCTCGACGGGAACGAACCCACCGACACTTAGAACGACAAAAGGCGCATCAATTACTAGGCCGTAGTCGCTGACCTCTTCGTGCTTTGTCACAAGAACAAACTCACCTAGAGCCTTCCAACTCCTTTCCATCTACGCTTCCCACCCTTCGCTTACTGGCTCATCAGTGAAGTCGGGTGTGACCATCTGTTGCACTTCATCAAAAGCCCACCAACCATTTACGGTCATGCGGTCCTCATCTTCCCTACTTCTCCAAGCCTGTCCGTGTATGAGTAGCTTAGTACCCACACCGAAGGATGGAATCTCGTCGCAATAGACATCTATCGTACCTGCCATAGATGTGATGTCAATGTCACCACATACTAGGATAGCACCGCCCTTATCTCTTGGGTCTATGTGTATCACTTCTGTAACAGTGGCACAAGTCCTGTCCCACCAACCGTCAGTGCCGTTGTGTGTATCGTAATACTGCCTAAGAGCCGATAGGTTAGGTAGCATATTGTCATCGCCAATCAACCCACCGATAATATCTAGAGGTGAACCACTGAAAATGTTTGCCAAATCTGGGTTTATTGTAGGTATAGATACATCAGCGTTTATGTAACACCTTCCGTTTCTACCTGTCTTTAGTGGTATGTTTAGTGGAGTGAAGGTGGGGAATTGTCTGTCTGCTGACTTACCACTACCGCTGACCTTGATTAGCGATAGCTCGTTGTCGCCATGCTTTCGTCCGTAGAACAAGCAAGTCCTCTCTCTCTCATCCTGTGGTCGAGGCGCACCGTACTTGAAGTTTGCATCTCCACTAGGGAATGTTGGGTTGTTCTTGTCCCACACAACGTAGAAGTGTGTGTTAGCATCTAGTTGCATGGTGTGGTTTGGTAGAGCTGATACGTCGCTCTCTGCACCGAAGCCAAACATCTCAGCGGAGAGTCTGGTATATGAGCCATCGTGATTGTCCTCAAATAGAATGACAGAACCACTATTCACTAGAGCCATCCTAACTTCCTGTGGTGCTGAAATCATCTGGTTCTTCATCTTGTTGTATAGAATCTTACCCCACTCCTTCGGGCGTGGTACAGAGATAAACATACCCTCGTATGTGTCTGCACCTGCTCGGCGCATCCTAGCATTTTCAGAGGTTATGTTCCTACCTGCTACTCTAAGAGCGAGGATGAAGCAATCCTCGTCCGAGCGACCTGCATTCTTCCATGCTGGTCCCTGTTCTGCAAGAACCTCATCGGCCCTCGCTCGCACCACATCGGGTGCGACATTCAGTGTCTTGGCTATATTGTTCAACATATCGTCACTCATTTTTGTCACCTGTTACATTTCTTTCGCATTTTTTCACGGATATAAACATTACGTTATCATCATCCTTACATAGTTAGCCTTGACAATATCCTCATCAACACCGTCTATGATATCTCTTTCTGCCGTGATACTTGCATCAACGACTTGGAGTTTAACGTCTGTTCTATTAGTCCCTTCATCTATGGTGGTTTGCATAACCTTCCTTACTATCTTTCTGATATCCCCATCTAACATCTTTAAAGAAGTATCAAAGTCTTTATCATTTATACATAGTGTAAGGAATACTTTTGTGTTAAAGTTTCTTTCAGTAAGAGAGAGAAGGAAGTCGTGTGCTGAGTCTGCATCGTCTGGTTCGATAGAGGCAAACGCTTGTAGAGCATTGATAGCATTTCTTAGGTCGCCTTCGTGCGCTTCACAAATTAGATTGAGTTGCGAGTATGTTATGGTTACACCTTCTGCCCCACAAATATATTCCAACCTTCCTTTCATGGCCTCTTTGTCTATGGGTAAGAAGTGTATCTGCAAACACCTTGACTTAATCCAATCACTTACTTTACTGATATCATTACACGCTAGTATGAAGTAACCGTGTGCGTTTTCGATAACACCCTTGAGAGCCGACTGTGCTTCTGGTGTAAGTTGGTCTGCCTCATCCAGCAGTATTATTTGACTGTGGTTCCCAGAGCCGGTAAGTGGTATAAGCTCCTCCTCTACAAATGCTATACCCCTAGTCTTTTTAGACGAAGCATTGAATGTGTGTATGGTGTAGTCTAACTCTTTAGCTATGACATGAGCTAGTGTGGTCTTACCTCGACCCGCCCCCCTGCTATGTAATAGTAGGTGTTGCATATTATGAGTAAGATACTCTAGCTCCTTAGCACCGCCCACCAACTCATCAAAGGTCTGTGGTCGGTACTTGTTAGCCCATAGTTGGTTCATAAACTATGCTCAACGATTACGGATATAAACTTACACTTTATTCTCAGTTATGTAGGCTATGCCACTATCGTACAAATCTATTAGCTCTGCGTTAGATGGCGTACCCATAGGCTCACCCGATGTTCTTTTCACCATAAGAGAAAGAACAATACCGGACAGGACTCCACGAATAAAATCGTCCGATAGCTCTAACATTTCATCTTCAAATTCTTCTTCATCAAATGCTTGTAGTAGGAAACTTCTGATTAGAGAAGCATCAAACATATTTTCTTGGGTCATTATTCTAGTGAAGTCCAAGCCTCTGTTGTTGTGCATCATAGCCGAAACAATTGTGTGAATGTCATCACGCATTTTGCCTACCATTATAACCATACCCTAAATGTAATATTAACCCTTTCTAATACAGTGAAGACACATCTTTGTTTCTGGTGGGAAAACACGTATCTTGCCACACTCGCATTGTTCAGCTACTCTCCTCTGCTTAGGTGTCATAACCGTTAGACTACGGGTATAAACTATTTCATCTCGGTGTTGTATAAGTGAACGGTCAATATCATAGACTAGGTGCTTGGCCTTGGTTCCAACGGCGTTCTCTACCATCTCTGAACCGACTGGTATTATCTGTGGATTCTTCGATAACAAAGCCGATAGACTATGAGGAGAGGGTACTGCTCGTACATTCTTCTCGGAGGATAGTTTCTCTGCTACACCCTCCTTAGTCATAGCACCATGCTCCCATAGTATATCTACTATAAGTCGCCGTACACGGCGGTTATTAGCACTCATGTATAAGGGTTAGTGTTTAGGTATTATAAGTCGTTCCCAACGTCTGCCCATAAAATACCATCTGCAAAGGAATTCTCCTCGTACTGACGGGGGGTGTCGCAAGCGTCTTGTTTTATAAATTTTATTGGTTTTATGTAAAATTGCGGAGATAATAATATGATAATTATTTCTATTAATGGGTACAACAAACCCAATGATAAAAGGAAGGTAAATAAATAACAGAAGTCCGTTAGAGCCATGACATAACCTTCTGTTTAGTTCGCTTCATACCCTTCGGTATGTCGCCACTATCCCTCACTTTGTTAGCTACGGTTATAGAGTTTTCCAGAATGACTTGCCAATGTTGGTCAGTGCTTCTGAAAATCTCTGGTCGCTCTTTACTTTTACCCTTTTTCTTAGGCCACTTTACTCTGGCTCTGCTAGGCTTGATGCCGTAGATTAGTGATGCTTTAATGTATTCATCCGGTAAAGTGTATAGTACCTTTGCTATTCGTCGCCAAACACCTATGTCATCTACGTTCTCCTTCAAGAACCAAAGCAATAGTTGTGTTGGTTGTTCTCTGTATAATTCTTTTACCCTATCTCTATTATCCCAGTTAAGCAAAGCACGAACCAATACAAAGGCATCATCCTTACTTTTACCCTTAAGGTTATCATCCACCACACACATATCCTTGGCTTTCTTGTTGAGCTTCGGCTCTTTATCTGTTACCACGACAAGTTTGTTCCTTATGACGGGCGACCACTGGATGACATCATCAGAAGAAAACTTATCAGAGTGTAGTATGTAAGTAGTTTCTTTTAGGTTAGGAATACTATCTAGGTTGTTGTACATTAGGATTTCATTGTCGCTTCTGAACGGAGTTGCATCCTTTGTGAAGATAATCATTCTTGGTCCCTCACGAATGGGTCATGACCGTAGATATAATCCTCCACTCTTTTTAGCTGACTACCCGATAGATTCCAGACATCACATATTGATGTCTTAGGTACTTTGTATTCCGCATGATGCCACTGGATTCCCTTCGGTGTTATCAAAGCCATTACCCCATCTTCAATCATAGCTTGTATTAGTTTAGGTATTTCTTCCTTAAATATAGGGCGAGTGGCAAAGTATCTGGTGGGTTGCACCCTCCACTTCTTCATTCCAGAACCTCGTATTCAACATCAATGGGTGTGGTTAGTAGGTTTAGCTTTCTCTCCACGTCGTCTAGTAGTTTTGGTTGGTCTGCCAAAGTTTCTACAAGAATCCTACTGACATCACTGAGCTGATTATTTACTAGCAGTAATTGAGAATCAACTCCTATCTCTTTCTTGAGCTGACCCACTAGCTTTAGCGATGCGTTGGCCTGTGCTATCAACCTAGAGGCATCTGCTACAAACTCTGATGTGATACCCCCCTCTGCCTCCTTACGCTCCTCTAGCTCGTCCAAGTAGTTTCTAATCCTAATCACAATATCCTCTGCTGAGTCTAGGGTATTGATGGATTGGGAACGTGCTTGTTCCATGTGCATAGCCTCGGTAGGGTCGTATTCCATATGTGAGTCCATGTGGTTTATCACTGTCCCGTCGGGCCAGTTATATTTAGCCTCAAGATAACTAGGTGATGTGTCGTCGTTGAATACCTGCTTCTCCAATTCCTTTCTGTCTTTATGCTCACACATCTCACAACCGCCGGTAAGAACCCAACGTAATACTTCTATGGCAAAAGCATCATTCTCAGTAGCTAACCTTCTCTGTATCTCTATCTTTGTCTTCATCAGTTTCCACCCCACATTATAGGCTCACTAGCTTCTGATACTGGCCCGAACCTACAAATGACTCCCTTACGACCACGCCTTTTAACACTCGGTTCTACTTCACTATACCAAGTCTGCCCCTCTAGGTTCTCTATGAGCCATCTCTTAGCACTTTGGTAATCGCCAGATGTTATCATACGGCTAATCTCTTTTAGTAGTTGTGACTTAGGTACGTCCTTCATCCAGAAGGTGCTACGCATAAGCTCAAGGTCTGCATCCATGACTCGCCTTCTCTGTGCTAGAGATTGATTGAGTATGGCCTCTAGCTTCTCATCTAGTTTTATGATTAAAGGTTCTCCGCCACGATAGGTAGGTTGCATCATAGCGTAGCCTATACACATTCTTCTGAATAGGTCTGCCTCAAAGGAACGCACATCTGGTCTGTCTATCCACTCCATGATGCCGTCATCAAACAATATACCCGTAGGTGGATTCCTAACGGCTTCGTGCATTCTGTTTCTTATCCATTCTTTTATCTCAATATTAAGATTGGCAACGGCCACCCTCTCATCCTTCTGCATGTTGGCCTGTGCATGTTGGGCCAGTTTGTACTGCCTCTCTTTCTCTGGGGTCATCTCTATGTCTATGATGAAGAACCTTCGGTCTAGTCCAGAGTCAAGCTCAAACCTAGCGGGTTGTGTTCCAGCCCATACTGTGTATCGTGTGGTGTATCTAACCCACCCGTTTCGCATAGCCTTCTGTACCCTACCGTTGTCTAGGCTTGTGAGTAGTTGGTTCTTCATGTCTAGGCTATGGTCTTTCTTAGACGCATCAGACATAGATGAGAATTCCTCAAAGCCGAGGAAGCCACCACACATCTCTCTAGCGATAGGTCGCCCTGCTATCTCACCCTCATCGTCTACTGAGCCGAACATACCTGCCTCTGTGATAGAGTTAGCCCCCATCATAGTCCTCATGCCCTGCCCTAAGTCAGCGTTAGAGTTGTACACAAGCCCTGTGCCTTCTGCTAGGAACATGAGGATGAGTACCGACTTACCGCTACCCTTAGCTCCTCTCATCAGTATGTGTATGCGTGTGTCTGGTAACTGTGACATAGGAGTGTAGAAGGGTACGTTGTTGTGCCTCAGTGGGCAGTTTTCTATAACGAAGTCATTGTTCTCATCTACCAATGGACTGTCTGGGTCAAAGTCACAACGGCTACATTTGTTCAGAGCATTGAATATGTGACCCCCGACACTACACAAGAAGATAGGTATTTTATCCTCGACATCAACGAAGTAGTTTCTCTGTGCAAACTCAATAGTTTTATCGAAAATATTCATTGTTGATTACCCCCTATGTGTTCCGCCAGCTTTAGTGCATCCATCATCTCACTGTAATAAACAGTGTCGTACTCAAGACCATGAACGTCATACATGTAATCTAGCAACCTGTCTGCCTCTGATATGTTTAGGTAAGTGGTGTTGTCGTTACCACAAAGCACTAACCAAACTCCTCGGATTGGGTTGGTACAGAAAGAGTTGAACAGGCTACACATAATCCAAGTGGGCGACGGCACTATCAGTTGTAGGTCATCAATGACATCACCATTAGTAAGTTGTAGTGTGGTATCTTCTGGTTCTTGATAATCATACACAATCAATTCGTTTGGTGGTATCTGTGGTTGGTCATCGTAGATGAAATTCTGCATGACGTGTGATGTCAGATACACTAGCTCATCCACTCCTCTTTTACTGCACTCGGTTATGATGTCCCTCATCACTGGATAGTTATAGAGCCATGATTTAGTTTGCTCTGGTGACGGCGTGTAGGCGTGAGATATTCTTAGGATAAAGTAACGTCGTCCATCCAAGTTACGCATCTCGTACAACCTCCACTCTGGGAAGGTAGGTAGTGGCAAACTGTTCATCGGCTCTACTTGATGTAGCTTTGAGAATATCTTACAGACTGGTTCTTGCTCCCCGACAAGACTAGCACCCGCTACGAAGGAAGCGTAGCCCGCCTCACCTTGATAATAAACGACTAGAGTAGTCGGTTCCCTTTGGTTTGGAAATTCAAGGACTCCATTGATTATGGCTTCTTCCGTCCATACAAAGTCAGTGTCGCCAGTAGTGGATATTATTTTACTCATCTAATCTCTCCTTCATCTTTTCTTGTAGGAACATGGGAAACTTCTTCATAGGTTTCCTTGAGGCTATAGCTCGACGTACTGCATCATCTAAAGGGCGCACGTCCCACACACCTAGTTTCCTTTCCTCCCCAATCTTCTCAAACAATACCGATGCCCTTAGTATGCAACCAAGAGATACTGGGGTAGTACCGTAGTTATACCCGAACCTGTTTGAGTAACAATCAGAGTTGTACCAATCACATATGTCCGTAGATGTCATCGGGCCGTTCTCTTGTAGATACTCATACACCTTTGATTGTAGTCGTTTGGTCTGCCCTCTGCCACCCATGTCCTGTCCTCTCCTGTCACGGTTATAATTATTTTTGTTACGTGTCACAAGCGTAAAAAAATAAAACGCTTTACTGCTCTCCATATTTTTATTTCTTTTATTTCTTCAAAGATGTTTTAGATTACTTTCCTTCTTTATCTTAACACACTATTGAATTAATTAAATAATTACTAGATAGGCTTTCAGTATCACGTTTTTTTATTTATGCGGTGTTGAAATCAAGAAAAAGAATTGTCTACCTTTGTCATAAATGTTTCTTCATTTAACTGTAGGCTCATACCGTTCTCATCTACTGATACTATATCAGACAAAACAGTATCACCCTTCCATTCAAAGGCAACACTTACAGGCCAGTGGCCCTTACCTTTTTCTCTCATCAGCTCGCATATCACCCACATCTCATCTATCGTCATCGTCATATTAGTAACCCCGTATTGCCCACGTATAATATTCTTTCTGTAATTTAGTTTTATCGTGAAAGTCATTGAGCCTGTCTGCATTCATCATCTTCCTTTCGATACTCTCTGGTAAGTGATTAGCTTCTAAGTATTCGCTAAAGTTATCTAGGTTAGAGTCTATCCTTTCTAGAACATCACCAAGCTCCCCTGCTTCTATCGTATGAACCCACCCAGATACTCTATGGTAGTCCTCTACAAGCATAGTAGCACCACTTGGCGTTTCCAACACACCCCAAAGATAGCTATTGTTATTCACTGATAATATATTTATGGAAAAACCATAGGGTCTTTGCTTTTTTGTGAAGCGTAGATATGGGTATATCCTACCCTTGTAGCTTAGTTTGGGTAAGCCTTCCTTGTGGTACTCCGACAAGTAATTAGCGTGTATGAAATCGTATGTTGTTTGGAGATACTTACTACCGGTAACTGATGAAACGACATGGTTTATCAAACCCTTGTCATGCCATATGTCTATCGCCATCTTTGGTTGGCTATCTATGTAGCCCTGTAGTATGTACTCTAGTGGCGGTCTACCATATACATACTCGTCATCTTCAACAAGGCTTTGCGGTACGTCATAGATAGTCTGCATCATTTCTCCATACTTCAATGTTGGGTCTATACACTTCAAGAAATTGAAAAGGATATATCGGTCTGTTATCTTGTACTGTTTGTTGTGTTGGGATAGTAATATCATTGGGTGCTTTTTACTATTACTTTTAACCTTATTATATTCCCTAGCCTCTACGACCTTCAAGCCCCTAAGACTTAGTGACTTGTATCTACTGCTCATTAGCATCCCTCGACTGTCTGTTTTTGGCCTTGACTCTGTTAGCTCTACTCATGGTACTCTTGAATTCCTTTACCATGTACTGAGGAGTATTCTGCTTGAAGGAACCTATACTCATCCATTTGGTACAGTCCTCTACTAACTGCCTAAGCTCATTGACTTCTTTGTTGTCAGTGTATGGGAAAAACTCTTTGGCTTTCTCTGCCTCTTTATTTTTATCGTCAAGATAATCTTTGTACTTCCTCATATCTCTGCACCTTCCTCATCGTAGTAGTATCTATTTACCTTGTACGTCGTAGTACCATACTGGGTGAGAGTATCACTCAACCTCTCTCTTACATCACCCTTCCTTATGCCCTTCATACCCCTAATCAGATTACTGATATGTCTAGCATTAGTGATGTACTTCTTTCTCTTGGGGTTCATCCTTTGTAAAATCTGGTCTGCCGTAAGACCATCTGGATTTGCCTTGAGAGTCCTTATTATCTCGTTTCTAGCTCCTTCCTTTCTCATAAAATTCCCACTCTTTTTGTATGTATAAGTATTTCTATTCTGACTCGCAAGCGTCAATAGCATCTACGATATCACGGTCTACATGGGGCATGGGTTGCATTGAACCTACTTCTTCTATCAATCGCTGAACGTATATTGATGCGTCCATTAACTCCTCTTGAAGATGTATGAGCCACTGTTCAATGGTAAGGTCTTCCCTCTCCATTGTAACGCCGTACTTAGCCTTACCCGATACCGCTCTTTTCCGCATTTTGAATATTACTTTTTCCTCTATTCTACTCATAATCATCACCAAATCTTTTATCATATTGTTCTTTACTACATGTAAAAAGGTACGGTCCTGTTGGCTTCTCCCTATACATCTTGAATGGCTCCTGTCTGCATATCTTACCTACGAAGGAGTGAAAATTCATAGTGCCTCTTTGGGTGCGGTAAAGGTTGCCGTTCTTGTAGGTCATGTTCTCATAGATGTTAGAAGCAGTACAGGCTTTGTTCTGTTTAACCAACCAACGACCCGCACACTCAAAGGCTTTAGACGCTTTCTTTTTTCTAGCGTTATGTCCGTTTAGCTTCTTCATCTGTTCCACCTGTCCCGCCAACAACCACATTGTCTATCGTTGTGATACCCACACAATAAGCACTTCATCTATCTCGCCTCCACATCAGCAACCCAGTCGCCGTTCTGGTATTCCCCATAGCAACAATCACACACGACATCACCCCACTCGTTGAAGAAGTAGATGGTAGTACCTTCCCCTCCTTCGATAGCGTTATCACAATCTTCTAACTCACAAATCTCCATGTCTATGCCTCCTAGTCTTTTCTTTTAACTCTTGTCCTGTGTGTCGCAAGCGTACATGTTATTCTCTTTGAGCAGTTTGTAATCAGCTTCGCTCAATCTCTTGTCTACCTGCGTCTTTCTCCAACGACCTAGTACGCCGTTGTTCACTCCTCTAATAGTTTTACCTTTGTTATATCTTCTTCTCATTCTTTTTCCTGTGCTACTCATTGTATCAACTCCATCGGCCACCAATCGGGGGCATCTCTACCCTTCTTCCACTGGGCGAATCTACTTTTATCTTGAATGTAGTAGTCACGATATGCGGTGACGGCATCTACATTTTTGTACTCATCGGGCATGGCCTGTGCAAATGGCGTTAGCTCTCCCTCTGGTATCAAGTGTGCCATGATGTACAGATGCTCTATACCCTTCTCGCATGAGTGTACTTTGTCGAACCTCTTGGTGTACTCGTCGCATAGCATAGCACCGTGGTAGCAAGCCCATAGGAAGTTAGACCTAGAATCACCTACCCATCTGGTGCAGGGGTGAAAATGGTACCCTCCCTTTAGCGGTGTGTTTTTACTTGTTAGTGGCATCATGTCGGGCGTAGCACCGTGACGGATGACGGCGGAGCCTAGTTGTTGGTAAAGCTCCACGACCATCTTAGGAACGTGCTTGTCACAGTACATCTTTGCCGACTGTATCGGGTCTTCGTCTAGTATGAATATGTTCACTGTATCTCCTCCAAATAATCTCGTAGGTATAGTCCTCGGCTTACAGGCTTCTGTGGTACTGGGTCTTTATGAAGTTTGGGTTCCGGTGTCGCAAGCGTGGGTTGGTAGTTTGCGTAGCACGACGGACACTCTGGTAGCTTTCGCCACTCGGCATCGGTAACGTACTGCCCGGATTCTGGTACAGGCTTACCGCATATTCTATCAAACCCCTTTGAGATATGCTTCATCATTCTAAGTCCCACTCCTCAAAGACCCACTCGTCTGTTTCAATCCTTACTACTAGCTTCATGCTTCTTTCTCCTTGTAGTCTGGATGCTCCTCTGGTAACTTGTGCCTTCTTCGCTCCATCATATTGACAAGCAGTATCGTCAGTGCCTTAGCTCCCTTGTCGAATCTCTCCTCTGCTTTCTTTTTTCTTGGGGCTACTGCCATAGTTTCTTTTACGATAGATATATCTATGTCATCAAGGATATGTTGTAGTATCTCGTACTCAACATGGGGTATTGTTTGGCATCTCACTCCTCATCATCTCCGTGGTCCCAAAGGATTCGCTGACACAATGCGAGTATCAATGTTCGGTATTGTGCTTCGATATCTGATAGGTCATCATCGTCCCAATTCTCGTAACAATCAAGAAGGTCGCCGTATGTATTCTCAAATCTGCAATAACTCATATTACTCATGGCAACCACACTCCCCTGTCTTGTGCTTGTCATGTGGCATACCGTGGTTGCACACATCATAGACCCCGGCTTTCTTCCTGTACTCATGAGCTTGCTCTGATACCCTCCATAGTCTAGCCTGTCTTCTCCTCTGTGGCCCGACAATGAATTCTTCTTCCAGACTCTCAACGTAGTCTGCAAACTCCTCCTCTGTGATTGTTGATGTAGTCCAATCATACCTGTTCTTCTTGACATCCCAACCCGGTGTTTCTGGTCCATCTACGGATGAACCCATCTCAATCAACCACTCATACAGATTCATATGTCTATGGTCACTTGAGTATGAGTTTCTGTCATCCATGTAACTGACAAACCAACTTAGGAAGTCGGCCTCCCTCTCAGCATTCGTTCTTTCCCTCATGGGGTTCTTCTCCTGTGTCGCTTCTTGCTCCATGATACTCCATCGAAGCCGTACCTTTAACTGTTCCGTTCTGTGTCGCAAGCGTAATCATTCGACTTGTGACCCGACGACGGGGGTAAGTTACTATTACCGTTATTCTTCTTCGGACCTTATCCAAAATCTCTTGCCACATACTCGACACCTCGACTCTCCTCTAACCCTAGGGCATACCTTACAACCTGACATATCCTTTACCTCTACAATAGTCACAAGCATCTTGTTCCTTTTCACCTGTCATAGCCGTGTAGTGTATTGTAAAGCCTCGGCCTCGACAAGCGGAACAAGTTACTTTTACCATAGTATTACCTACTGTGGGATAACTCCATCCTCTCGTAACTGGTCGTAGTTTTGAATCCATGACAGTAGTACCTTACTAGCCGTCCTTCTGTCTAGGTCACAATGCTCTACTAGGTAGGGCGTAGCACCAAACATGTTGGTTGCTCCCGACTGCCTTAGCACCTCAAGGAAGATGTAGTGTTCTCTCCACTCTGGGTAGTAAGTCATCATATCATCTCCTTATTTTTTAATTCTTTCACCTTCTCGGAGTACAATGCCTTTGCATCTTCTTCGTTATCTACGACCCATCCATCGAAGTATTCCTTGTCAGTATCTGATGTGTGTTTGACCACATCAACGGTCCAGAGATGAGTATCAAGGCGTGATATACTAACTTCTTTGCCTCCAATAATTCCGCTTTCGCACTTACCCTTCATCATATCATCTCCATTATCTCTTGTATCTTATCGGTTTCTTTTGTGGTAAATATAGTACCCGAAGACATGTGTATGTCATACGCCCAAGTGGTCATCATCCCAATTTTCTGTGTCGTATCTGTTTCCTTGTACTGAACAATGCCACATACCATATTTACATTTATCATAGTAATACCGCTTGTCGTTTCCAATTTAACGTAAGTCATCTACTCACCGCCCTCTAAGAATCCTTGCTCTATCTGCTCTATTGCATAGTCCAATCCCTCTACCCAACCGGCGTCAATGTCACTGAGCTTTGTGTAGTCATCGTTGTTGCCGTTCTTCTCTAATCTAGCGAATATGCTATCTCTGGTATTCTTTAGCCTAAGCCTTAGACTCTCCATGTCTGTCATGGCTGGCTCTGGTGGGTTCAAACCGAAGCTACCAATCATGACCCAGTTTCGCTCTAGGTTTCTCTCTGTGAACATGTCATATTCTCCGGCGTACCAAAACTTAGTACCTTCGTCGCTAATCTCCATTCTGTCAATCGTCATTTCTCTATCGTTGTGTTTGTTTCTGTATGTTCCGTACATCTTTCTCACTTATCCTTTCCTCATATCTTTTACTTTTAACCTTATTGTTTTGTATCGCAAGCGTAATCTACCTACATACACCCTGCCCAAAAATCCTCTACGTACTCGCCTGTTTCTCTGTTCCAGTGCATCAAGTATAGCTCACACGGCCATGAGTGACCCCACTCCTGTAAGAAGGCGACTAAGCAGGGTGATAGACCTGTGACGTATAGGTTCACCCTGTTGGGTACTTCCCTATCATGCTCCTCTTTTATGAAGGCCATGTGGTTACGCATCCAATCGTAAGCTACCCGCTCGTTGTTAGTGAAGTCCAAAGGCTCCTCCACTACTTGAGGGAACACCGAGTCAGTAACGCCCGGTATCGGATGCCTAGCATCGCACAAGGCGACGTTCAGCATCTTGTACTCACGCATTACTTCTTCTTTTCCATCTGTCATTATTTCATATCCAATTATTGTTTCATTCATTTTTTCATCTCCTAAGTTATTTTTATTGTAATTGTTGGTGGGGTAGCCGACTGAAATGAAAAGCAAACAAGAAGGAATGTCGACTACCCCGATAAGTATGATGCGAGGGTAAGGCGGAAGGTTGGCCTCGCAACTGAGTACCCTTCCATTAAGTCGTCATGCCCCGTCGGGACTTACGCCAATCCACACCTTACCCTTGCGAGTGTTCTATGCCACTATGCGGGCTACTGCCTCCCTCCAAGCTCTATCCTTGGTTCTCATGCCGGTCCCTAGTAGGGCCGACTCAACTCTCTTTTCATTGACCTTCTCACCCTTGCGGTCATAGACCCATGCGTGGTCTAGGTACTCGGTCACGGTGTTGAATGACTGCCATGCCGTACCTGCCATGCCTCCGGTCGTGTTGTTCTCGGTCTGCTCAAGCTCTAGGAGCCTGTCTAGTGTGTTGTTGCCTCTGGTCGTAAGACCTAGCGGGTTGTCTGTCTTGTGTATCAGCTCCTCATCTGACTTGAGGCCCATAGCGTCAATGTAGTATTGAATCCTATCACCTATCTCCATCTCTACTTCCATGAGCTTCGACGCTTGCGAAGCAAAGTGTTGGTTAAGGTGGTCTGTGACTTTTAGTGCCTCTAGTGCTTGATTGATTCTCTCATCAATTCTGGATGAGTGACGGCATGACAGGCTTCTAGGGTTAATACCTGCATCCTTCATCAAACTCTCTAGGTATGCGAATTGGTTGGTGCATTGTGGTCTGATGTTTGTAGGTAGGAACCTAACACCCGAAGAACCATCGTGTGACCATATAGCGTATAGGTATTGGTCTATGTCATCCCATCCGGCAATTGTGAAACCTTCGGGCATTAGCATACTAGCGAAGCCCTTTCTACCCCCGTCAATCATGCCTATGCGGTCATACTCAACCTTGCCTTCGCCCACCAAGCGGTCAAAGACCTTTAGCACGTCGTTGTTCTGATATACTTTGTAGGTACTGCCCACGTTACCTAGGGCCTGTCCGGTGTCATCCCTGTAGGTGACACTGTGGCCCTTGTGGTGTATGAAATCCCCTCGGTGGTTCATGTACCCCGCCGGGGCTTTCTGGACTGTGAAGTCCAGCCCCGCATTTGCGAGGACTTGTTCTGCCGTCGTTCCTTCTGCCTGTTGCCCTAGTAGGGCGTATGCCGGTAATCTACCTGTCATATTCTCTCCTCTCCTTCATTCCTTTTAACTCTACTGCTCTGTGTCGCAAGCGTCATATCTCGTCTGCCTCCGGTGTGTAGCTCAGTAGAGTTTTCTTCATAGATGGGATGGCCCATGTTTTACCATTGTGTGCCTGTGTGCTTTCCTCATCATCGGACCATGCCTTTAGGAATGCCTCGGTCATCGTCTGTAAGTGGTGGTCCTCGTAGTGCCTCACGAATTTGCTAGTACAGAAAAGACGGGCTTGCTCTATGCTCATGCCTAGCTCTCTGGCCGTCCTGTATAGTGCCTCGTATGCAAGGTTGCCTAGCTTGTTGCGGGTGTACTCCCACTCTTTACCTGCTACCTCCTCCTCGTATTCCTCAAAATACTTTAAGTCTAAATCTAAGTAATTCATTCCACGCAACCGCTTGACTTCTGCTAGGAGAAGTGGTGCGTCTTGCATCAAGGTCTTATCAACCGTTTTCAATTGCTCAATGGTAAAGTACCCACTAAGAATACCATCCCACGGCGCAGGTGTATGTCCTTCGTATTTGTCTGTGTCAATCATTCTTCCTCACCTTCCCACAATGGGTAGCCTTCCATGCTCAAATCAATACCGTCCTCTTGGAGAAGTGCAACTACTTCCTCCAACCATTCGTTGCGCTTCTGCAACCGCTCGACTTCTGCGAGCAGTTCATTGATACCGTCTTTTATTGCCATGCTGTCAGCGAGTAAATCATCAACACCTATTTCATCGGAGTTGATTATTCTGTCAATCATTTCATTCATCTGCTTGTTGTGCTTCATATTCCTTCCTCTCCTTCATTACTTAAGAACCCGTCGTTGTGTGTCGCAAGCGTCATTACTCCTCATCCCACTCGGCTTCTACCTTTCTGAATCTTGGCATTCTGTCGTGAACCAACTCAAGTAGTACCCGGTGTGATTCAGCATCTCCGTCAAAGTCTTCCATGCTCTCCCCGGTCTGCCATCTGGTTAGGTAGTTTAAGCACATTTGCTTGATTACTTTTGCCGTAATTCTTGAGGGGTGGAATCTGTTATGCTCCCAGTCCCATATCCTTTGAATGGCTTCCGTCCTACTGTGAGTGTCGTTGATGTCTAGGGCGTACCCCGCTATCATAGCAACGTCTTCAACATCTAGCGTTTCCGGCTCCGGCCTTATTGTTATTCTAACCTGCCCGTTCTTCCTCATGGCTATTGTGCCGTGTCTGCCCGCACTCATGCGACCATCTCCAATTCTGACCGTAGGTTACTCACTAGGGCATCTATCAAGCCCCATAGCTCCCCGCTAGGTTCGTCTTGTACCCACTTCTTAGCCATCTGCATTTGCGCCTTGTATATTATCTCAAGGTGGTATTTTACGTCGTCTTTGTCCATTTGTATTTGGTGCATTGTTATTTCGTCCATTGTTGTCATCTCCTTGTTCTTATCCTGTCCTTTCCTTCATTCCTTTTAACTCTGTTGAATTGTATCGCAAGCGTCGTACTCACTCCTCCTCTAGCTCATTGACTCGGCGGTCTACGTCGTCCTTTAGGTGTATGTGTTTGCCGTCCTCATCAACCCAGAAGCTGATTAGGGTCAAGTCGTGTGGGCTGACATTTTGATTATTGACCATCAGAGAAACGTCTATGAAGCCACCGTAATGAGTAGTTACCGATAAGGTAACTTTACCGGCCAACCCTAAGAGGCCCGGATTAGTGACCGGTATGATGTGCCTTAGCCGTGTGCCTCCGCTAATCCACCAATAAGCTAGGGTGCTTTCATCCCATCTTGCGTCGCAAGCGTCGCCAACAAAGACCCCTATCTTAGACGCTTTGAGGGCATCCATTATCGAAGTCTTGCCATGCTCCGTTAGTCTGACGCTAGGCGTTTTGTGGCCGTAGCTAATGCCCTCAAAGGCTTCAAACCCGTCGGCCCATAGGAACGTCCACTTATCCGGTAGTGGCTTTGAGGCGAACCTGTTGGTCTGTAAATATCCCCTTCGCATCAAGTCTTGCTCTAGCTCCTTATACGCTTCTTCGTACTGGTACTTTGCGGTTCCTTCTTCGTCGTCATCTCTGTATTGGTATCTTCCGTTACTGTATGTCTGCTCTGTTTCCATGTTCTACCCTCTCCTTCATTCTATTTAACTAATCTGTTTTGTATCGCAAGCGTCGTTATCTCCTACCAATCCTCAATTATGATTGTTGAGTCCTGTGTGCGTCCGTTCCAGTTGTACCCACCCGCTTCAATGACGGTGGTGTAGTCGTGGATATCCTCGTCCTCATCAAGCCCGTATGCCTTGCGTACTTCGTCCTCGTCGGCGTACTCTGTGTAGGTACAACAGATGCCTATGACATCAAGCTCCATTTCGATGCCACAGTCTTCTTCTAGTTGTATGAGGTGTTCGTAGAGGGCGAACCTCCCGGTCCGGGTGAAGTTATCACCTCGGTCCATCTTGTCAAATGCGTTCACAAATTCATATTCGGTTACTGTCTGTTTCATAATGTGTCCTCTCCTTCATTTCTTTTAACTTCTTCGTTATGTTTCGCAAGCGTCGCCTACAAATCCTCCGCAAACTTTCCCTCTGCCTCAACTATGGCATCGGCCCTAGTGTAGCCCCATGCGTATAGGTCATCATTGTACCCCATCATTAGCCAGTCAATCAAGTCATCCTTTGATGTCCCAACCTTGTAGGGTTTATGTTGTTGGTATCTATACACGACCCACATAGGCCATCCAGTGTACTTCTTAGCGTTCTTTGGCGGGCTTGTTGTCTGGTTTGCTTCTTGGTTCATATTGTGTCCTCTCCTTGTTTTTATTTAACTGTGTTGTTTTGTGTCGCAAGCGTCTTTTTCTATGCCTCGCATCCTCCGCAAACCAC
>Ga0181409_1000319_pt1 | contig 19246 bp, 25 predicted proteins | sample 32SPOviralmetaG_FD_130138 | JGI IMG/M metagenome (GOLD analysis project Ga0181409, IMG submission 130138) | Marine viral communities from the oligotrophic San Pedro Time Series (SPOT) site, San Pedro Channel, CA, USA - 32 SPOT_SRF_2012-05-30 | ecosystem: Environmental > Aquatic > Marine > Strait... | reverse complement strand
ATTGCCGGTACTATCTTCATCCATAGCATATATTAAAACCATCTTACCTATCTTAAATAACTTATCTAAATACTTCTTGTATACCTTCTCTTCAGTAAGGTGGTAGAGTACATCCAGACTAATAGCCATATCCTTCTTCTTAAATTGTGTCTCCCTTGAATAGAACGTATATGCCCCATTATCTTTAAACTTATGTATACATCTATCACGAGCAGATTTACTAACGTCATATCCAAAGTATTCCGGAACATCTATTAGTTCTATATTATTACCATCACCATGTCCTAAATCATTGATGGACTTTATATTATATTTCTTAATCAAAGAGTTTATTACATCGGCCTTATATACGGCTGAGTTACCATATGATCCTATACCGCTACTACCTCCTTGACTATATCTATCTTCCCAGAATTGTTTACTGCTAAACTTCTTCACCAAACTTTAAATTAATTTGTTGTACGGCCACTAAATGTTTCTGTACATCATTGCCTGAGTACTTCATTATCTGGTCTATTGCTTTCTGTCTTATGGCCGGATTGTTATCCATTAGTAGGTTTCTTAACTCCTCTTGTGCTGGGTGTAATAGTCCTTCTAGTTTATTTCTCCATACCTCTTCATATTGGTCTTTAGCCTTCATCCAATAGTTAAGGTAGGTAGGTACACTTTTATCTCCGTAGGTATCTTTACAATACTCAATCCATTTGGCTTGGGTGATACCATTCTCTGCCTTGTATCTTAGTTCACCACATTTAGCAACCCTATTCTCGATATCGACATTCGATAATCGATTAGTTGTATGTGTGGAGGAAGATTCCACGTTATCTCCTATGTTTCCTTGGTTCTCCATATCATATCCATATCCTATAAATATATATTATAACTTTTTTAGTACCCTTTGGTAGACACGTTTATTTAACTCTGGCTTATATAGCTTAATATAATACTCCTCTCTCTGTAATCGTTGTACTGGATACTCTATATACTCTAATACTGTCCACTCTTTGAACAAACCTTCATACTACCAGTCTTCAAAACATTCGTAATCACCTACCCTATAGGATTCAAACGTAACTAAGTCAACCCATATACGTTTACTGTCTACTCTCAGGTAATACATTCCTGTATTATAGTCTATATCTCCTCCGGTTATAGTACCACAGATTAACTCATCCTTAGTACATGAACTAAATGATAATAACAATGCTAATAATAATAATACTCTTCTCATATCTTATCTTATTTTTATATATACAATATACGAATTTTCTAGCAGACTACCAACTAAAGTGACAGTTTTTTTCTATATGAACTAGGTACTATTAACGGCCATTTCTCCTTCTTATATCTATCGAGTATCTCATTATAATCGTATTTAAACCCTTTTTGTTTAAACATGTCTGATGTTTTTATTCTGCTCTGTCTCCATACAAATACAAAGTCGTTAGGTAGTACAGTACCTTTTAACATTCTTTTAAACTTTATATTAAACGATCTACCATAGTTAGTCCATACGTAATTGTCTTCTTCTGACTCTACTATTATCTCTCCTTCTAGTAATTGATCCTCTAACCAAGTATCCTCCTCTACTGGTTCTGGTACCCATTTATCTAATGGAGTAGGTACATTATTGTATAATGCACATTGTATTTCGAATATCTCATCGTCTGAGAGATAGTTATTTCTTGACATTGTCTATCCAATCATTATAAAGTTTATCAACTGCGCGTGCCATACTTCCGTACTGACAACCACACGACCTCTTCTGTACTGCATGTCTACCTTTTAGTATCATCTCTGCTTTGTAATAAGCATTTAATACATCTCCTCTAACAGTCCTACCCATAAACTTAGTAGCAAACTCATTCAATAGCCATTCCTTATAATCACTCCTCATACCATAACTTTATTCTATCGTACATATAATTTACTAAATACCCTAACATACCGGCTACTGCTGCATCCAATATGGATCCCCGACCTATCAGGGTAATCCAGAAACTTGCACATTTCGAGCAGTTTAAGACTCCATCGAATAAGGAGAAGAGTAAACTCGTCGAGCGACGATTGAAGAATTCGATGAATTTGTCTTTAGCCGGCTGCAGGGGTGTAAAGTCATACGCAATCATATTACCTATAATTGCATACGCTAATAATATATATAATGTTTCTATCATTTTTCTTGTAGTTCTTCTAGATACCTTCTAACTTCTACTCTAATCGTCTTGATTAAGTTGGCTCTCTCCAGTTTAGAAAGGTTCTCTCTACGTTTCTGTCTTTTCCTATACCATACTAAGGCTTTAGGATAAACTAAGGATAGACACAGAATTATCAATCCGAAGTTAATTATTAAACTTATCTCAAATAATTGCATAATGATTTAATTTCTTTTAGTACCTTATTTAAATCTTTTTTTAAATTATGATACCCAATGTTATACTTTTTAGATATATGATTAAACTTTAAACCATTTATCACATATTCATCTACTAGCATTTTTTTATAAGGATCTAATTTACTCATATGATGTTTCACACATAACATAGCATCATCATCTCCTTTATGATTCTCTTCCCATCCATCTATCTGAAAGTTAGTACCATAATCGTAGTTAGGAAATAACTCTCTTTGTTTTTCATGATGCTTTCTATAGTGATGATAGAAATGAGTAGTAGCATGTTTTAACTGGAAGTTCATTATATAAGTAATAAAATGTTCTAGTTTACCGTCATTTATAACTTTCAGTTGATACTCTATGGGTTTCTTTAGATATTGTTCTATACCTACTGCTAGTAAATCCATACCATGCTTATTAAAGGCTGCTCCGCATACCTTTTCGCAATTGATTAACAATTGAGGATATATCTTATCTAACTCTTTTCTAACAATCTTATCCTCTTCACTTAACTTCATATACACAATATAGCTACTTTATTATAATTAGGCAACTTTTTCCTAAAAAAAACCCCTCGGGTGGAGGGGCAGGTGGTAATCTTGGGAAAGGTACTCAATCAATCATGGCAGATCCACCTAATACATTTGATAATAGTCGTTCTGGTTAGTAGCTATTGCAGATTGATCACTAGTCTTTTCATTATTGTAAAATATAAATTCTGACATTTTACCTCCATAGACATTACCTGTTGGACTATCTCCTCCTATAGCTTCTACATCTGCAGGGATAGCAGGTAGAGTGTCTCCTCCTACTGAAAATACCTGACTACCAGAATAATGACATGTTGTTGTGTTAGTACTATCGTGTACTATTGATATTTGTTGTACGTCAGCATTATTTTGATTTGAATCAATTAACTGTCTTTGAGTATTATACCACTCTGTACTGTTTGCACCTGTATATTTACATATAATAGCAGGTTTAGATGCTGCTACTGAACTACCAAACATATAAGAGTTTGAAGTTTTTGCTCCTGTAGATACTATAAAGTAACTATAAGATCCTGTAAATTCATATCCTTGTCCAGCTCCTCCTCCTTGGTAATGTAGTCCTTCCGACAATAAACCGCCATCAAAATCACAAGCTGGTAATCCTCTAGAGGTTTTAATACTTCCAGAATATATCACAGGTCCATTATCATCTGCAAAGTAATTACCTCCTCCTGTTTGATCGTACCATTTAGTAACTCTACCTACTGTACCGGTACAAAAATTAGTTATTGCTGTTGTATTAACAGAATCACCTGCAAATCCTATATCTAGTGTAGTACTATCAGAATCTCTAGTTACTTCCATACAGTTACCAGTATAAGTAGAGCTAAGTTTTCTAGTAGACAAAGCAAATCCTACTTCAGAACCATAAAGGTCAAGTAAACGATCTCCTGCTCCAGTAGACCCCATAAACCCAAAAGGAATATTAATTAAACTCATTTATTCTGAGTATATTTCTTGGATTAAATTATTAGGTAGAATAGTTAGATTAATTAAATCTTCTTTAGTACTACCGTTATCTTTTTCAGCTCTAATCTCAGCTCTTAATGCTTCTATTCTTTGTTCGTTCATATTATGATAAATTTTGTACTGCTGTTATGTATACGTTATTATTTCCATATACTATACCTGTTAGTATATCTGTACCATTTTGAGTTATTGTTGGTGCTGTACCTCCCGCAAACTTAAAGTTACTATCAAAGGTTAATGCATTAGTAGTAGTACTATTATCAACTAAGATAGAAAACGTTTGTCCGTATGAGGCTACAACATCAAATGTGTTCAATGCTAGTATAGTATCTGATGTAGTTAGATCTAAAGTATAGAAGTTACCTTGGTTTAGACTTAAGAATGAATTATTACCTGATCCTGCATTTGTAATAGCAGCTACATTTCCTCTTGAACCACCAGTAGTAAAGTGACCTATCTGAGCTGTACTATAATTATAATCTGTAGTCATAGAAGACGTTACAGCATTTATATTTAAGTTCTCTGTTTGGTTAGTTGCTATTCCTGATCTGTTACCTAAGCTAATTGTTACCCCTCTAAATGCACCTAACTGTACTTCTGTACCGTAACATAATACCTGACTACCATTTCCTAAAGAACTAGACTGCATAGCCATTACACCGGATAAATTATATACTCCAGGTGCTGCTGCTCCTTTTGGTGTTAGGTTAAATTGTACTCTTTGTGGTGCAATTAATAATTCTGCACCTCCTGTGTATCCAAACCCATCGTATTGTGATATACCATAAGCATTAGTAAATTGATCTCCAAATGATGGAAAGTTAACATAAGCAAATTCAGATATAGGATAACTGTTACCGTTAAAAGTAACTCCTGTAGTTGTTACAAAGTTTGTTTGAGTGTTAGCAACCGGTGCTGCTACTGTTTGATTTATTGAACCAGCATGGCTTTTATTACCTGATGTTAAGTTATCAGCTAAAGTAGCATATGAAGATGATACAGCATATGAAGATGATATAGCGTCATCTACTTTTATAGATGAACTAATTACTGCTGTAGCTACACCATCGCTATTTCCTAACCATAAGTAATTTTCAGCTATATTAGGTACGTCATTTGTTCTACCTGCTCCTAATACTACCATTTCTCCATCAGTACTATCTACTTTACCAATAATACCAATATTTTGTATAAGTGCTGAACCAGTTGGTTTAGTTTGTGTTAAAGCTCCATCTAATCCTACATATACATTATCTCCTGCTATAAATCCATTAGTGTTAAATCCTATCAATCTACCACTTACTACTGCTCTACCTGCTGCTGATGCATTTATATCTGCTTGAGCTACACCTAATGCTGGCATATCTCCGTTAAAGTTAGAAGCAGTTATAATATCTATATTCTCTCCTGTTACTCCTACTGCATGTACAGGTGTACCTTTTATAATAGTATGTCCTGAAGTATTTTTTATTCCTACAATTAAGTCTTCTGCATCGCCAGCTGTACCTGTTCTTTCTGAATAACTAGATGATATAGCAAAAGATGCTGATAAAATACTATTAGAACCTAAAGGTCCAAATACATTAGATCCAGTTACAAAATTAGCTGTTCCAGCACTATTAGCATAGTTAGCATGTGAAGCACTTACTGCGTAAGAAGCAGAAGTTACTGTTCCTATTAAATGTGATGCTGTAACTGCAAAAGATGCAGAGATTGCATGTGAACTAGATATAGAGTTATCGGCATTTAAGGCATGTGATGCGCTTACTGCTGCTCCTGCATTCTGAGAATAACTAGCAGAAACGGCATTATCACTATTTACTGCATGTGAGGCTGAAATGGCAATATCAGAATTCACTGCATGACTAGCACTTACCGCATACGATGACGAAATAGCATTATCAGAGTTAGCACTATGGCTAGATGATACAGCATAGGATGCTGATGTACTATTATTAGAATAGCTTGCTGATCTAGCATTATTTGCATAAGATGCTGTTAAGATTAAATTATTAATTTGAGAGCCAGTACCATCTGCTATATAAGATCCACTTATTTGGACTAGCTTTTGATACGACTCATCTATAAATTGAAGTTCTAGTGATGTTGCCATTATTGAGGGTATTGTTTATATCGTGTGTCGTAAAGTTGAATGCCATACCTTTTAGCCCACTCAGCATACATATTCTTTCTCATTACAAATGGATTGTGATACTTGTTGGTATAGTCTGGATTCTGTTCGTAAAGCTTATCGTTATCATTAAGCTCTGGAAATAAAGTTTGCTCTTCTATAATGTAGTTAGTCAATCTTTCGTTGTAATAAGTCATCTTATTTTCAACTGATTGTCTTCTCATATGATAAAGATCTTTATCTACTGGATCACTATTTTCTCCACCATTTGGTCTTAGTAATCCATTATTTCTTGGTCTGATGTATATACTTTCTAGTGTCTCATAGTAAGTTGCATACAGTAAAAAGTCCTGAATATAATCGTTTAGTAATGTAATATAATTACCAGCTAAGGTATTATTTTTAACATCATCTTTTAATTTATTATATAGTTCAGTACCTATAACAGCTTGGACATAATAATCTTGAGCTGTTCTTATATTATTTTTTATTAGATCAGTATCAACATTTTGATTAATGTCAGTAAACTGTCTAACTTTTGCTTCGGATATTAGTAATACATCTGTCATTATGCGAGTAGTTCTGGTTGTTGAATGTCAGCTTCTTCTTGAGCTGTTGTGTCGGTATCTACTATCACTTCTTCTTCCTCTCTACCGTCTTCGTATAGTTTCTTTTGCTCCACACCTAAGACTATATCTGGGTAGTTAATTTGCATAATACTTTCTAATGAGCCTAGTATTACTTGCTGGAAAGGAACAATAACATTGTTCTGGAATAATAGATACGCATCGATTACTTCTGATCTTCCTCCTAATTCACCGGCTGTCTTAATTCCTAAGATCATTGGAGAAGTAATCCTGTGTGCTGTTAATATTTTTTGTACCACTAAGTCATTAATGGCTGTGTAGTAACCATCTGCACCATTTTGTGGTATTGGTGTTATTACTGGAGCATTCTCTGGACTGTCTACATCTATGTACATAAGACTACCAGCATTATCAGTTCCCCCGTAGTTAGCGTTTAGCTGCCCTTCGATATCTCTTAATTGATCGTCTGATCCATTAGTAAATGTAGTAATGCTTAGAGACGGTGCTAAACCATTTCTAATATTACAAGTATGGAAGTTATCTATTTCCATATCTAGTTCAATTACTCTATATGCTCCTACATAATCAGGTAGCGGATAATATTGCTGACCTGGTCTATAGTTTTTACATACGTAAAGTTGGTGAGGATGTTCTTCTTTTTTAGCTGGATCGAAAGCACATAAGTATAATGCTTCTTCTTCAGTAACAAATTGTCTTGCTCTTCCTATTTTACCCCATTTAGATGAGACATAGTACCCTGGTATATGCCCCCTATGGTCTTTTTCTGCAGCTCTAACGTTAGCAAAGTCAATATGATATGCTTCTATTCTAGATCTATCATTAGACCAAATAATCTCTAATGCATAAGAACCATGTAGTTTATAGTCTAAGGCTATCTTCTGAAATATATCATTCCAAGTTTCACCTTTCATATTAGCTTTTTCTAGATATGATTCGTTATCAGCTGTAAGTCCTTTACCTATAATTCCTTCTACAATAGCATTAATTGCTGATGCATTAATTGAAGACTTGTTATAAAGCTCTATTGTATTCTGAGGGAATAGGTTATCTTCTCCAAATCTAATAAACTCGTCACTAGAGTAATCTTCTCTATGATCAAAGAATCTATTGCCTCCTGGAGGAGGTATCATTTGGAATTTAAATTTTTTATTTTCTGCCATTTTATCCGTTATATGTGGTATAAGCACCTGTTTGATCTGTGCCTGTGTATGTTGTTATATCTTGTAGATTAGTTCCATGCACGTAAGCTCTATCTGATGCTACTATGTCTCCTACGTAAGAATCTGGATCGACTTCACTCCATCTTACATGATAGGTCCCAAATAATTTATGGGCTGTGCCCCATACGAGGCTTCTACCTGATCCTAGTCTTAAACTAGCTGTATACTGACCATCTGCTGTTGGTATTTCACTACCACTAAATGCAGACATAACTAAAACCTCAGATGTTCTTTGAGGTTGTTCAGTGTTTAATCTTTGAACCGTAAATATTGAGCTAGTACTTTGGTCTAAAGATTGTGTTAGTTCTAATCTATACTGCTGTGCTCCCGATGAAGCTATTGGATCATCAGGGTACATCACAAAGGATGAAGTCGGGTGGGCACTATAGATGTTGATCATACTATTAAATATAAGAAAAAAAGGGGAGAGTTCCTACTAGAACCGTCCCCAATTTTTGTAATTAGTATTTAAAATGAAACAGTAATACCTGTTAAGGCATCTGTCAATTCTAATCCTGCTGGGTTTAGAATCATTTGTGCTGGTTGAGGTTCCATACCCTCAAATGTCAGTGCGTACTGGTTTGCATCGCCAAATGCTGTTCCAGTGGTACCTGATCCTCCTGATAAGGTTGCCCCTCTATATCTTCCTACATAAAAGAATTTACCGACTCCGTCTTCATTTCCATTGTTTGTTTCAACAACGATTTTAAGATCTGGGTTCTGTGCTAATACTTTTACTTGGTTTCTAATAGAAGTTTGCAACTTATGGAAGGCAGCATTAACCGTTTGGGTGTAAAATACTGTACCGTTCTCTAAGCTCGGATTAGGAGTCTCCGTAAAGTCTCCTGTATTCTTAGTCAATTCAAATTGATAGAATACTCCATCACCACTAAGGTCTGTTATTTCTCCAGATGCCTCTGTTACTGATGTTACTGAGCCTGATAAGATATAGATATTACTAATTCCACCTGAGTTGTCTCGACAACCTAGTTGAAATCCTGATGTTATATCACAAGCCATATTATAAGTTTTTAAATGTTAAAAAAAAGGCGGCCGAAACCGCCTTATTTGATCTTCTATTAGTTTCTATCGTTAGAAATAACGTACTCAGGGTATGCAATTTGCACACCTAACTTAGACTTTAGTCTATGTTTTAATTGGTCAGCATTTATGTCATACCATAATGAGAAGTTAGAAACGTCAGACATTAAGTCTGTACCAACTACTGCATATTGATCAGGCATAAGAGCAATTCTTTCTCCTGTAATACCACTTGTTCCAATTACTTTTACGTTTTGGAAAGGATATTGCATTTGTAAGATACCATGTCTGTTTGCTACAGATGAAGGATCGAAGTAAAAGTTATTTAACGTTCTTAGAGCAGTTACATACTTTCTGAAAGAAGCTACTGACATCCATACTGTTAAATCATCTCTATCAGCTACGTCATCCGGTAGGTTAATAATTAATTCGTCGATGATTTCTAAGATATCTCCTACTATTACTGGTACATTTGCTAATGCTGGAGTTACAACACCTGCTGTAGATCCTGAAGTTAAAAGACCTAGACCGTCTGTAGTATTCCATAGGAATTGGTCATCTTTTTTCTTCATTTGATTTACGATTAAGTCAGAATAAGTTTCTGCTAATGCAAATGTTTCGTTATATGATCCTGCAGATAGTGCAGATATACCTAAGTACTTAGAGTTTAGGTCGTCTAAACATAATCCGTCGTAAGAGATTCTATCTGTTACTGTTATGTTTCTCTGTGTAGCGTTGAAAGACCCTGATGGAGTCGATACACAGCTACCAGTTTGAATTTGTAAATCTACATCAAATAGATTTAAAGGTTCTTGATATTTAATTCCTTCTTGAATTGGAAGAACAGATGTTGTATATCCTTCGAAAACAATTTTAGGAATGATTCGCCCAGCTACTTCGTTATTAAAGTCATTAAGGGCTGAAACGTTAAGTCCTGTTGCCATTGTTATTTAGTTTTAGTGTTAGATGCCACAGCTTTTAAGACCATGTCATACTGGGCTTGTTTTTGATTAAAAGGTTCTTTTTTCCACGCTTGATCTTTTTTTGTTAGAGTGGCGGATAATCTCTCTTTAGCTTGTACGGGTGCCTCTGCTGGAGCTGACATATGCTCTTTGAGCTTTTCGTCATACTCTGCAAATTTTACTTCCATATCAGCTAGCTTAGCTTTAAGTGCTTCGATTTCTGGTCCAACAGATTCCATAATAGCTTCAATAGCTACTTCTTCTGCTGCTCTAATTGGTTCATCACCAACTGTAATCTCTGCTCTATCATGATCAGCTAATTCAGTCTTTTCTTCTTCAATTGAATCAGATTTAACTTCCTTTTCGGATACTGCTTCAGAGCTCATTTCTTCCTCTGTAAGTGATCCTTGTCCAGTCTCTCCTGGACGATGATAGCCGGTTATTTTTCCTTCACCGTCGACTACGATTACAATACCAGACTTAGTAGTGTGCTCCCCTGAGGGTGCTGTCACTTCTTCGCCAGCCTCTGTAATAACATATAGAGTCTGTCCTACGGCAAATTCATCGGATTCCTTATTGGTAATCTTAGTGCCGTCAACAAGTTCAGCCGAATCAAATGATTCAGCCTTAATCTCTGCGTTATTTTCGGATGTATTATTCTCTGTCAAGTTGAAGTACTTTTTAACCAACGTTTTTAATTCCTCTTTTTGCATAGTGAATTATTAATTGGGTTAATAAAAGTTTTACCATTATAAATAGGTATAAATATATATTTTTCAAAAAAGTTATCTAAACAGTTGCTTATTCGAGATAATTTTAATATCTTAGATATATGTAATAAGGTATTTATATAGTATTATAGAATTATTATTAAATAAAATATAATAAATGGTTAAATATGACTATGTATATAATATAACATATAATATAATAAAAATAAATAAAACATATACTAATGGAGAATAAAGTATGTACTAAATGTAATAAAGACTTACCTATAAGTGATTACTATACAATTAATAATAAGAAACAAAATAAAGTTTATACTTATAACTATTGTAAAAAATGTCATTATAATAAAATGACTAAAGAGACTGCTAAAAAATGGAGAGGAGAAAATACTGAACAATGGAAACAATTAAGTAAAGCTAATGGTACTAGATGGAGAGGAAAACTTAAAGGAGGAGTCTACATAGTTGTAACTGATAAAGGTTTATATGTAGGTAGTTCTGGATCACTAAGACTGAGATTAGCTCAACATAAAAGACCTTACAGTAAAGAATCAGTTCTTTATCATCACAAAGCTAAGTATATTACTTCATTTGTAATTGCAGAATCAGATGATGAACATACGAGATTAGATATAGAAAAGCACTGGATTAAATTACTCCAGCCAGCACTAAACACACATTGGAAAAAATAAATAAATAAATGGGTTTTAATTTTGATAAAAAGAAACAGGGAGAAGAAACTATATTCGTACAAATAGCTGCATATAGGGACCCTGAATTAGTTCCAACATTAAGAGATTTATTCTCAAAGGCTAAGCATCCAGATAGACTAAACGTATGTATAGCCTGGCAACATAACCCAGAAGACGACTGGGATAACTTAGACGAATTTCATGATAATACTAGATGTAACATTATTGATATCCCTTATAGCGATAGTAAGGGTGCTTGTTGGGCTAGAAACCTAATACAACAACAATACCGAGGTGAAGATTATACCTTACAATTAGACTCCCACCATAGGTTTATAGAAAATTGGGATGAAGAATGTATAACAATGTTAAAGGGGTTAATTAACCTGGGTAACGACAAACCTTTACTTACTAGTTATATTCCTTCTTATAATCCAGAAAATGAACCTGACGGACGGGTCAATCATCCATGGGGTATGTCTTTCGATAGATTTACCCCTGAGGGTGTAGTATTCTTTCTACCCTATTACATAGATAATAAACCCTTACATCCTATACCAGCTAGATTCTTTTCTGCTCACTTTGCCTTTACTTTAGGTAAACATGCTATAGAAGTACAACATGATCCAGAATATTATTTTCACGGAGAAGAAATAACATTAGCAGTTAGATCTTATACTCACGGTTATAATTTATTTCACCCCAATAAAGTTTTAGCTTGGCATGAATATACTAGAAAAGGTAGAACTAAACAATGGGATGACGATAAGGAATGGGGAGCTAGAAATAAAGCTTGTCATGCTAAAGTAAGAAGCTTACTACATGTTGATAGTGAAGATGAAATAAAAGAAACTAAATACGGCTTAGGTACAGTTAGAACTCTAGAAGATTACGAAATATATGCTGGTATAAAATTTAAAGAAAGAGCTATATCAGATAGAACTAAAGCTAATAATCATCCTCCTGGTAATAAAGAAGATACTTATAGTGCAGAATTTAAACATGCTATAGATTTAAATCACTATGACTTTCCTTTAGACGATTATACTTTTTGTGCTTTTATATTTGAAGATAAAGATGGTACTCAAATACATAGAGAAGATATGGATGGAGAACAATTTAACAACAAAGTTAAAGCAGCTAGAGATGGCGGAGACTTTACTATATGGAAATCTTATACAGGTCCTAAACCTCATCAAATAATTATATGGCCAGGAAATAAAGATGGATGGCAAACTAAAAAAGTAATGGTACTATGAACAACTTACTAACAGGAGTATGTAACAATATAGAGCAAAACATAGATAAAATATTACTATGGAAAAACTCATTTGAAGCAGTAACTAATAACGATGATGTTATCTTAGTTGCTTATAATCCTACTGGACCAGATATAAAAGCATTAGAAAAACATAATATTAGATATCAAGGTATAAGAGAAAATAGTAATGAAACAGTCAATAATATGAGATTATTACCTATGGCTGATTTCTTAGAAGATAATAAACAGTACTATAATAAAGTTTTATACACAGATGTATTTGACGTAGCTTTTTTAAAAGACCCTTTCCTTAAAATAACTGATGAAGCTGATATATTTGTAGCAGGAGAAGGAGTTTTACATAGAGAAGAGCCTTGGAATACTGATGTTATGAATAAATGTTTTCCTTCTTATACTCAACCTACTAAAGATCAAGAGGTATATTGTAGTGGAGTTATAGCTGGAGATATAGAAGTATTATCTAAATACTTAAGACAAATGAATACTGAATGTTTAACTAGTAAAAAAGGTCATGATATAGAAGATCAAGCTGCTATGAACATAGTAATTTATAAAGATATATTTGCTGTTAAAAAATTTAACTTAACAGATAATTGGTGTATACATATGGCTGTAGCAGGTCCTACACAGTTTTTTGAAGCTTGGGGATTTGGGGATAGAATAAAACAAAGATATGGTTTAGTTCCTAGATGGCAAGACTATGATATAGTACACCAGTTTAACCGTACCCCAGAAATACATAAAATATTAACAAAATTGTATGCATAAGAATATAGTTTGTACTTATAAACCAACATATAATGCTTATAAAAGCTATTGGGATAAACAAAATATAGAGTTTGATTACCTAACAGATGTAACAACTCATTCTTTACCAAAAGGTTTACAGTATACAGAACAAGATATTAGGAATAGCTTTAACTTTACTGATAGCGTTAGTCCTAAACACTATTATAATTCCTACGGCAACCGAAATGTAATTTGGTTTTATGCACATTTTAGAATGTTATACTACTATATTCACAATAAAGGTTACGATTACTATTGGTTCTATGACGATGATGTGACGGTTGCCGATTGGGATTTATTTTATAAAGGTTTTGAGAATAATACTAGTGATTTTATTTCACTGTATTGTTTTAAACATCCATTAGTAAGTCAACAGATAAATATACCTAAAATTAACGAAAACAGTTATTCTGGTGCTCAATGGTTTATGAGATTTCCAGGATATAACGATAGGTTACCTAGAACTTGTAATAATCTATTTGGTTCATTTTTTCCTATTGTTAGGTTTAGTAAAAGATCTTTAAACTTATTAATGAAACATTTAAAGTCTGGAATGTATGGTTACTCAGAAGGATTTGTACCAACTATACTTAACCATCACGGTTATACTTTAGATACTATTTTTGACGAAAACTCTAATAGTAAACATTTCGATAATGATAAAGTAAACGTATTACATAAACATACTAAAATAAATTGGGAATGGATATAAAACCAGTTATAGTTCAATCGTTATTTGATATAAAAAGAGATAAGTGGGATAACTTTAAAATGTCTTACCATACTTATTTACATTGGATGAGAAATGTTCTCTCTATAGATAATCCTATAGTAATATATACAGAAGAGAAATTTTTTAAAGCTATATACGATAATAGAAAGGTATATGATCCTACAATGGAGAATACTAAGATTATCGTACAGAAGACAGAAGATCTAACTGCTTATAAGTTATTCTATAAGAGACTAGAAAATCTAATGCAGACACAAGAATTTACAGATAAGGCACACTTTGATGTACCTGAAATGACTAAACCTTTATATAATACTATTATGTTTAATAAATTATATTGGTTAAGAAATGCTAGAGACAATAAATTCTTTAACGGAGATGTTTATGTTTGGAAAGACGCTGGTACTTATAGAGAAGATATACTAAGTTATGCTCATAAGAAATGGCCAGATCCTAAAAAGATAGATATAACTAAACCTACATTTTTCTCTCACCATGAAAAAATTAGTATTCATAATATAGAATCACATGCATTATCTCAAATGAGATTTATACATGGTACTTGTTTCTTTGTACCTAACGATACCTTAGACTCTCTAATAGATGAAATGGAAATAACTATTGATAATAGTTTAAAAAATAAATATATTGGTAGTGATGAGAAGATGTTTGATATAACGTATTTAAGATCTCCTGATAACTATAAATTAATTAAGTCTAATTGGAGAGAATATTTTCCTTTATTTAGTTGGTAGTTTAAAATAAAGTTCTTATATTGTATATGTACAAATGGGCACTCTTAGCCCGTACTATTTTATTTTTTTATACATAGTTCTGAGACCCCGACTTGAAACACCGGGGTTTCTCTTTATATATAAGTATATAAATATATATTAATGTTGTTTCTTAGCTTGAACAAACTTATCGGCAAAGAAGCCTTCTACGGAGAATCCTTTGATCTCTCCTGCTTTAACTTTTTCCCAAACAGACATATCTTCGATCTTATATTGACCAAACCAAGTACCTGCTGGATAATTAAATCCATATACTTGTTGTTTGTCTTTCATTTCATCTTCTACTATCCAAGTAGAAACCATATATCCATCTACAGTATTGTCTGGGTTATGCTCTAGATTTACTGAATCGATATGTTTATCTTTCATCATCTTTTGAGCTATTTGTTTTATTGTATCTTGACTAAAGAATACATAGTAAGGTTCTCCTTGTTCATCTAGTCTAAAAATTAATTTATCTGGAATCATTAAAGGACCTACAACCATCTGTTGTTCTTTATCTAAAGCAAAGGTATATTTCGCGTTACTCCCGTGTTTAGCAAATGTCTCTGCACTGTTCTCTTCTCTAATAGACTCTAACTTATTCTTAGCCCATTCTATACCTGCTCTACCACCCCAAGCATCTACCATTAGTCCACCACACCCTTCTGAGTAAGGAACGTCTTCATGTTGTAAATGTCTAGCAAATGAAGCCATTCTAGCAATAGTCTCTTCTGATATTGCTCGTTTGTTAGCAAGCTGGTTAGCTCTTGCCCATCCAACTCTTGTACCACAGTCGTTATCTGGATGTTCGTCTTTCCATTCAAGAGCTCTTTTGGCAGCATTTGTTGCAGATTCAGGGTAATCAGTAAAGGATTCAAATTGATATTGCTCTAGTAGATCATCGGTTAAGTCAGAATGCTCTTTACAGGGCATATACCATACTTTTCCGTCTATCTCATGTTCATGATGTCCCTCACATCCTAACTGTAAAGCTACTTTTTCAGCTTCTTCTATAGTATCGAATAGGGGTTTACCATCATCTATTATTGACTCAAAGTTTTTTTTTAAGGCATCATAACATATAGCTGCTGCCTGATCTTCGTCGTATCCTTCTTTTTTAAGTACTGGAATACATCTACCAATATACTCATCTCTACCTTCACCAGGCATTCTTTCTACAAATAGCTCTTTTTCTATTATTTGTTTAATAACAAAATCTTCTATTTCTTTATTATTAAATGCATAGAAGTCTGCTTCCATAGCTGGTTCTTCTACCAATGCTACTGCATCTACTCCTGTTAGTTTATCTAGTTCGTCAATAAGTAATTCGAAAATCTTCATAAATATAAATAGGTTTTATCCTCCCAACGTTCTTCTGTTGTTTAATTTAGCATCTGCCTCTTGAGCATTTCTAGCATCTCCTGAGAGTACATAAGCTTTAATTGTTGGTTCTGGACATATTTCTTGTACTGGTGCTTGTTGTGGTGTCGGTGCAGCTGCAGGACCTCCTGCTCCTAACCCTGCTGAAGACATAGAAGGCATTGGGACATCTCCTCCTACTCCTTTACTAGCTTTTTTAGCTCCTCTAACAGCTGAGACTACTGCTGCGATAATTCCTGCTGCTTGAACTGCATAAGCTATAAGTAATGGAATATTTGCTGGAAATCCAACTGCTGCTGTTTTAGCTGCACCTGTAGCTGTTGCTACTGTAGCTTCTGAAGCTTTTAATGTTGCAAAAGTAATTGTCTTTTTAGCCTCCATAAACAATTCCTTAGCAGCTAATACTTGTTTTGCTATTAGAGCAGCTCTACCTACTTTACTTTCAGCTCCTACTATAGCTATAAGATTATCTAAACCTTGTCTTTTAGCAGCATCTAACTTCATTTGATTGTCAATAACCGCTAATGTATAAGCAGCTTCATCTGCTACTTTCTGATGGTTTATTATTTCTACAGTTTGAGCAGTAAGACCTGCAACTTCTATTTCTTCTAGTCCTTTAGCCTTAAGAGTATTTACTGTAGTTACTTTCTCTCTTATAACTACATCAGACATTCCTTCTCTTATTCTCTTTTGTTCAGCTGCCTGTAAAGCTAATAGTTCTGTTTCTTTTTTGTATATTTCTTCTTTTTCAGCATTAGCAGCTTTTAAGTTTGTTAATTCAGTTTCAATTAACTCCTGTCTAATCCTAAATATTTCTTTAGCATCTTCTCCTGCTGCCTGTGCTATAGCTAATTCTCTTTGTAATTCTTGTATAGCTAAGTCTGTAGTTTCTACTATAGCCATTTGAGCTCTTTCTGCTGCATCTGGTAAAATACCTAAGAACTCTAGTACTGGTCTAGCAGCATCCATTAAATCTCCAAAAAGATTCTTTATTCCTTCTATTGCCTGACCTATGAAAGGTACTGAGTTAGCAAATTTCTTAGCTCCTGCTGTTATATCGTCCCAATAAGCTATAACGGTACCTAATGCTACTATAAATGCACCAATACCTGTAGCAATTAAAGCTTTAGATGTTGTACTACCAAATAATTTAGCAGCAATACCACTCTTCTTCATTACTAAAGAAAGGTTACCAAATCCTTCTGCGACATCTTTAACTCCTAAACCTACTGCAATGGCAGATGCTGCTTTCTTTTCAAATTCTCCAAAAGCTTCTGATTCTACTCCTAATACTCCTAAAGTACCGACTACTGTAGCTAAGGAACCACCAAATACTCTAGCTGCTCCATCAGCAGCCATAAGTTTATCCTCTAGCTTTAAACCCTCTATCTCATTATTAGTTTTCTCTATCTCTTTATTAAGAGCTTGAGCTTCTTTAGATAAATTCTTAAAGGCTTCACTATTTCTATCGACATCCCTTAACTCCTCATTAATCTGAGCTAACTCATCTTCGAGTTGTCCGAGCGTTTTCGATTCGACATCGATTTCGACTTTATAAGTTTTTGTAGCCATGTATATAAATAAAGTTAAATTTTATTCCTGGTCAGGTAATTCCATGTCAGGTATATCCCTCATTGGTACCCCAGCCTCTTGAAGTAACTCAACTACTCTTTTCATTTCATCTATTGGTAATTCTTTTACTTTCATTATGTTGTAATATTATATGTTACGTTAGGTGTTAGCGTACTTATTCCAGTCATTACTACAGGGCCAGTACTCTCTGGTGTATAAGCTACTCCATTTGCATCAGTGTAAGTTTCTCCTGGAGTAAAAGTACCTGACCAAGTACCACTACTACCGTCACTACCTTGAATTAAACCAGATAGACTAACGCTTCCTGGATTACCAAATCCATTTCCGTTTATAATTCCTGCTGATACTGTTCCTCCAGTCCTATCATATGTAAACTGTGTTAAAGCATACTGTGAAGCATTACCAACTCCTCCTATACCATATCCTTTATCTATTGGGAAGAAATAAGGAGCACTTCCAGTGTAACAGTTAGTACCCGGTAAACTTATTTGAGTTGTAGTAGGAGTAACCGGTGTACCAAATCCAAATACTGAAGGACAACCAAATAAAGTACCTCTATGGAATCCATCCGTTGCATTAAAAAAGGTACCTGCCTGGAATCTCCAACCATTACTTAGTGTTGGGTTAACAATTGGTGTAGGTGTAGGAGTAACTCCTGGTACTGGTGTAGGTGTAGGCGGAGGACCATCTTTATATACTACTAATTGAGTTTGACATTCGTTAGTATTAGATTTTATAACATACTGAGTACATATCTCATCAGTACAATACCCAGCTGCTAAACTAGCAGAAGATACGTTCTGAGCTATTTCATTTCCTGGATCAGCACTCTCACAGTAGATAGTAAAGTTACCTACTTCTGATGATCCTGTTGTTAATTGTAATGTTACTGATCCTGCCATTATGGACAATTTGTTATTAGTTGTATTCTACCATCAGATGCTATCAATGCTGCTTTCCTAACAAATGGTGAAGTACCTCCACCTTCTTCTAGTGACCAATATTGACCTCCTCCGTTAAATGGTGTACTTAAGCTTGAATTAGTATAAATATAATCGTTAGCTTGTAGCTGTGGTACATCTGCTGTAGAGTATACTACATTTAATCCTGTATCTGCACATGCATTACTTACGTTTCCATGAGAAGTATTCCCTCTATAAATTTGTACTGCTGAAGGAGTAGGACTAGGTGTAGGTGTTGCTGTTGGAGTTATACAAGTCGCAGCATAAGTAACGTTACCGTTTTGATCTACTCTTATTTCTCTTTCTGGTGTAGTATCATTTGCTGTACCTACTCCATAATAATCATTTCCTCCATTAAATGGTGTTGTAAGATTAGCATCAGCATACATTATATCTCCATTCTGAATATTTAATCCCCTAGTTCTAGTTGT